>Ga0209274_10000005_pt1 | contig 284872 bp, 222 predicted proteins | sample HubBroMetageREF1_FD_188343 | JGI IMG/M metagenome (GOLD analysis project Ga0209274, IMG submission 188343) | Reference soil microbial communities from the Hubbard Brook experimental Forest, New Hampshire, USA - Hubbard Brook CCASE Soil... | ecosystem: Environmental > Terrestrial > Soil >...
ATCTCGTTGATTTGGCGAGTGGGGACGTAGTTCAGTTGGTTAGAACGCTGCCCTGTCACGGCAGAGGCCGCGGGTTCGAGTCCCGTCGTCCCCGCCATTCATTCTTAGGCAGTTAATGAATGGTGCTTCCACTCATGCCTACCCACAATTGCACCCACGTCCTCATTGGACGGTCTCCCTTTCGAATCCCAACGAATCAATCAATTTGTCTTGAGCGGAAATCATCTCGTCGAGGCCTTCGTCCGTGTACGGGTCGAGCGTGGTCTGAATCCGCGAATGACCCAAGATGCCCTGCACCGTCTTCGGGTTCTCCTTGGCTTTGTTGACAAGCCAGTTCGACAGGCTGTGACGGAGGTTATGCAGACCCCAGCGAGCCCATCGGGGATGGGAACGCCCGCCGCTTTCGCCGCAGGGCGTAAGTAGTCGGAGCAGAATACCGACGAACAAATCGGAACGCTGCCGCTTCTATTCGTCGAGGGGAACACGAAGTCCGTGGGCTTGGCGCATGGCGTCTGCTCGTGCCATTCGTGCGAGTAGTGGACTAGCACCCTGCCCGTCGGCGCGTCGCGTTCCGAAGAAGATTATTGGACGCGACGATCGAATCTGCAGCGGCTTTGGCCCCTCATTCTCTTGATTTCATCATTGTCTGAGTCATGACACGGCATGACACAGATGACTTCTTCCCAAGAGGTAATTGTTGTGGTTTGGTTCGAAACCCTTGCCGCATAAAGTGCAAGCTGGATTGGGACTTTCTGCAGCGGGACAAGTCAGGACCCTGATTAACAGGACTTGCTCGCTGTATTTGCCCATAGATGACGAGCGCTTCTTTGAAATCGTTGATCTTCGCGATGTGAATGCGTAGACAATGGCCCGGCGAACTTGGCCAGTTGCGTGCATAAGGTACACCGAGAGGTGCGCAAATGAAACCTGCCTGGGCTTGTAAAGGCAGCGAGTAGGAGAGAGTCTCGACAACAGTGCAGACTCGCTGATTACGATCTATGCTCTCGGGCAGCGCAGCGGTTCAGGCAGACTAGTCGCTCAACGTCAAGGGCAAATCCACGAAGAAAAGGTCGCGGGCAGGACAATTCTGACGAGAAGATTACAAAGCGCGCTTGATCTGGTGTTTGGGTGCTGGCACCTCAAACTGAGTCGCCCGTTCACACTTTCGGGGCGCACGTATGAGGTCTGTCTGGACTGTGGTAAGCAATTCTTGTACGACCGTATTAATTTCACCGCTGAAATCCAGGTGAACGGACCGGTGTGAGTGTGAGTCTATCCACATTGCGCACGGCGCACTGCCACAGCCGGGTGTTCGCGACCAAGTACCAGAGTCTGTATCCAAATAGACTTCGGCATAAAACGTCGCGATTCCGACATCGGAATGGCGGAATCATTCACTTATAGGTTGGACGAGCCGGGTCCGATCTGGGTCCAATAAGCCAGCCAAAGAGTTCCGTTCGTGGATTCATAACGGGCTGTCAGTACTGCTAATTTTCAATAAATTACATCGGCCAGAGACTCTGTCACGGCAGAGGCCGCGGCCCAATTGGTGTCCAGTGGCGCACAATTTTACTTGACTCGTGGTGTCCAATTCGTCTTGCGCCAAGCGTTTGATCTTCGCGACCTCCACTGCTGCAGGAATGTTTCAGGCTTGAAGGCATCGTTATTTAGACACGGACATTTTCCAGCCCTCCGAGGTGGTTGACAGTCCCGGATCATAAGACTAGGGTTCTAGATGAGGTGGTTACCACCTTCTCCTCATTTCAGGTTCCCTGAGCTAAGTCAGCCCATCTGAAGTTTTCTTTCCTTAGTCACCCCCCAAAGTTACCCCTCAACCCTAAGGAGGTTGCCTATGTTCGCACGCAATATCTCTATCCATTTGAAATCGAATATGCTGTCGGATTACACGCGAGCGTTTGAAAAAGATGTCCTGCCTTTACTTCGTAAACAGAATGGCTTCAAGGACGAAATCATCCTCGCTGGTCCCGGCGGAGTTGATGTGACTGCAATCAGTCTGTGGGAAAACAAGAACGATGCCGACACCTACAACACCAATACCTATCCGCAAGTGTTGAAGACGTTGGCCAGATTTATCGAGGGAACGCCTCAGGTTCACACCTTTGACGTGGTCACCTCGACCCTGCGCCAGCACGATCTCGTAACCGCGTAGAAGAGCGCTCCAAGTTTCCTGGCACGAGGAGGCGGAGTTTTCTTCCGCCTTCTCGTGCCGGCAAACGACATGACACTTGATCGCGCCAAGGAGGGCAACCATGCAGCTAGCACTTCAAAACGCGGAAACTATCAATCGTCTGGTAGAACAGGGCGAATCGCTTCTGAAGAGCTTCCATGATGAGCACCAGAAAGACCCCGCGGCGATGGAAACTGAATTCGCGCGAGGCGAAGTGATCGGCTGGCGCAGCACGTTACACACTTTGTACCGCGATTGCGCGGAAGACATTGTGAACCGCGTAGTCACCCGGACACGCTTGACTATTCCCGACGGCGAAGTCCCCAGCGGTGGCATTCATGCCTATTGAGGCAATTCTGCACGAAGTTGAGCAGTTGCATGACGTCAGCGAGCGTCTGGCGATACTGGCGGAGCAACATCCGCCGGTGTCAGAGGCGCTCATGACGATCTCGGGAAGCGTTCGCAACACGGCCACCATTTTGGGAGTTCTGGTCGCGACAAAAATGACCAGACCGATGTGACTGGAAGCCGATTCAAGAAGGCGCATTACCTTGGCGCGGGGATGGACGGCAAGTTGAATCAGGCAGCATTCCAACTCTTATTCTCTTGTGCGCTTGGTTCCCGGGTGATCGGAGCAAACATGCAAGGCAAACTCTTTGTCGCGCTGCAACTCAAAATTTCGCATCAACTCGTCGAAAGACTTACCGGCAGGCGAACTGGGAGAGTTGAAGATCCAGGCGCATTCGGAGCAACCAAAGCCCTGAAAACGCGGTTGCTCAATCCATACCAGCTTCCGGCTCATGTGTCGCTGCGTCCCGATGTCATCTGACCGCCTGCCTCGTACCGGCAGCGAACTATTGACTGCAGCAGAAACCGTCACCCAGTTCGGAGGTGCCGGAAGATGCGTTGAACAACGAAGTGTACAGATGGAAATCGGGGCGGTCTGTCGGGCATCCTACACAGCGGCTCGCGGCTGCGCGATGCCAATGTAAGATACCCTACCGAAGGTTCGGGTTGAGAACCTGTATACTCCGCCGGGTAGCGCGAATCAGCAAAATTTCCATTTCAAATACGACAGCGGGTGAATTTATCCCGCGTCCGGGAGGTTTATCGGTTTCTCGCTCGTGGGACGCAAGAATCTCCAAGTCGTGCAGTCTGGCGAGCGGACGAACGCCGCGGGAAAGCCAGTCGGCAACAAAATCCTTCTGTCGATCTCCGATAGCGAGTACAACTCCCTTCGCCCTCACTTGGAATACGTGCGCTTGCCAAACCATCTAGTCCTGCACGAGGCGGCTGGAAGGCTGGAGTTTGCCTACTTCCCGAATCGAGGGTTGATTTCTCTTGTAGTAGTAATGAAGGATGGAAAAACCGCCGAAGCGGGCGTAGTCGGCAATGAAGGCTTTACTGGAGCGCCGGCTGCAGTTGGACTGAGCAGGGGCCCGCTGCGTGCCGTGGTACAGGTCAGCGGGGATGGATTCCGGGTCAAAGTTGGAGCCTTGCAACGTACGCTGGAATCCACTCCACACCTGCAAATGATGTTGAACCGCTATGCTGCCATCCGGGGTATGCAGGTTGCACAAACAGCGGCGTGTAACCGGCTGCACGATATTAAGCAACGCCTGGCGCGGTGGTTGCTGATGACTCAGGACAGAGTGGATTCAGGAGCGCTACCCATCACTCATGATTTTCTCGCAACCATGCTGGGGACGGACCGCCCCACTGTGAGTCTGGCCGCTGGTGTTCTGCAGAAGAAGGGTTTCATCGAATACACGCGCGGCGCAGTGAAGATCGTGAACCGCAAGAAGCTTGAGGATTCGGCCTGCGAGTGTTACGGGGTTATCCGGCAATACGATGGCGAACTCGGCTTGAAATAAGTCCGCGAGTGAAGACTCGCCAATTTCTCCGCAACGGTACTGCGTCTACCTTCAGGCCGATCCGCACCTTTGTAGGCCGTGACATTCCAGCAATTGCGCAATCGCCGGCAACAACTGGCTAGCCAAGCACCCCCGCCGTGGCGGACGCTACACCCACTGCGACGGCCAGCATCTCCTGCCGTGGCTGATCCAGCACCTACCGCGACGGCCAGCACTCCTTCCGTGGCCGACCCAACACCCGCCGCGACCTCCAGTGCGCCCGTGACGGCTAACGCCCCTGCAACCGACAGCACCGGGAACCTGCCCGAAACGGCCGGTTCGCTTCCCCTGCTCGGATTGGCAGGTTTGGGCCTGCTGGCAATGGGCCTGGTGATCAGGAGGTTCGGGACAAACTGACAGGAAAAGTAATCTCCGGAACGGGCGAGCTGAACGAGTCGAAGTTTGTGCGCGCAACTTTATCGGTGTATCCAGGCCGCGTGCAGCTCGCCCTTTCTCAACCGTTGCGAGGTGAACTGTCGAATCAGCAACTGAGACTAATCGCGGGACCAGATTGTCGTTTGGAGATGCGCTACTGATAGCTCTGAGTGCAGGGCAGCGTTCCGCTGGCGGTGCCCGGTTCGATATTGTTTATCAATGTCGAGTTGACAAGTATCCCATTCTGGTAGTGCTTCCATTGCCATTGCCCATATCCTGCGGCGAGGAAGAATTGCTCCTCATTGACGCAGTTCTGAAATGCGCTGTCGCAGTTATAGCGATAATGCAGAACCCGCGTGGAGACCTGCCCGATGTTCCCTCCGGTATCCATAAGCACCGGTGCATCTAAATCATTGACTGCGGTTCCAAGGTCGCTGGACTTGTAAGGGCTGCACGAGGAGAAGTACTGGAAGCTGGTATCGGCAACCTGAATTTCGGGTCCCGGAGCGTCGGACGCCACGCAGCGAGCTGCAATGGGTAAATCGGTAACGAAGCGTTTGAAGGTTGTGTTGTCGGTCCAAACCAGCTCCGTGGAACGCATGTAGACGTAATTCTGGTCAAAGGCCTTGACGTCGAATCCGTTGGCGGTGGAGCTCTTGAGCCAAAACCAATAGCCGGTGGCAGCAAAATCCTCATTGGGAAATACTTCCGTATAGATGGGATTCTCTGGTCCGTTCATGAACTGAGTGGCTCTGTTTTGCTCGTCCATCGCGAAATACTGCATCACATCACTCTCGCCGGCTGGACAAGAAAAGCTCTGCGCGATCGGCGGGGATGGTGGGGCAGGTGATGAGGGTGCTGTGCCTCCACAACTGCAAAGGAGCCAGCAAAGGATAGGGATCGAAATCGAGATGATCGGAGATCTTGGATCGCTGACCATGTCTCCTGCAGCCCCAACCCGCAACGGAAGTCGGGCGGGTCTCGACCAGAAAGGCGACATCTGTAAAACAGCTTGTTCTTTCTGGCTGCGCTAACGCTTCCCTAATAGCAACCCGAGTGGTATCCAGAAGTTGTCTTTCAGGGAACAACTTCCGCTCCGTTTTTTCCGCAGGCGGCCCGAGTTGGGAGCGCTGGGTCAGGCTTAGGCCATAAGTTGGACCGGAACCTCGAGGGGCGGGATCCAGGGCACGTTGCTGAGCAGCGGGGCCGCTCTGGGTTTCCGCGATCCGAGGGTCGGAGCGGCAACTTTGGTTTGCTTATGGCGCCGGCCAACCGTCGAGCGCCGCAAGAAATGACGCAACTGCAAGCGAGCCTGGTGAAGCTGTGACTTGGAGGTGCCGATCGTGCAACCCAGGTTCCGGGCGATTTCACTGTGCGCCAGGCCTTCCACGTCGTGCAGCAAGAAAACGGTGCGATAGCCATTAGGAAGCTTCCCGAGGGCACGGCCGATGGCGATGCGATCAATGGTTCCGGTAAGCTGCTGATCCTCCACTGGCAGCAGATTCAGAAGCGAAGTTTCTCCACTATGCTCGGCGCTTGGCCCCAGTTCGACCGACATGGGGCGACGACGGTTGGAGCGCAAGCGCATCAACACCACGTTTACGGTCAACCGGTGCAACCAGGTAGATAGAGCCGAGTCCCCGCGGAACGAGGAGAGTTGGAGAAAACACTGCAGAAATGCTTCCTGGGCGCAATCCTCCGCCTCCGATGGTTCGCCAGTTATGCGGAGGCAGATCGAGTAAACCTTGCGTCGATGAGTTTCATAGAGTGAAGAGAACGCTTCACTATTGCCGGCTTGCGCAGACCGGATGAGATGCATTTGTTCGGGCGAGTTAGCCATAATCGGTTGTTTTCCGTTCTTCAATCCAGAACCAACAGTAATTCGACTGAGCAGATTTGGGCATCGGGTGTTCCCACTAAGGGGCTCTACGAAATGTCTGACTTGCGGGTGCGCAGCAGATTACAAGGCTTATTTCACCAGCGGGGATGACAGGAGGCGGCGATCTTTCGGTGAATCTTTCTGTGATCTGTACAACTTGCATTTGCGCCGACCGCAGCGCTCAAACGGCCCGGTGAATCAGAGCGCCTTAATGCGTTTCATTTCCTGAAGAATACCCGGCGCGGGTTGCAACATGCAGGCGAGTCGATCCGGCAAGCGCCTGAACTTGAATCGAGTGATAGGTGCCCGACGTTTGCGGATTCGAAGAGCGGTAGTCGATTACATATTCACTCCGGATGTCTTGCGCAATCGCACTGGCGATCGATTGGATCCCATCAAGACTGGACGGAAAGAACGCCGTGCCTCCAGTTTGCTCGGAGAGCGTACGCAGGGATTGCCGATAGGCGTCGTCTTTCCGCTCGTTCTGTTCGAGTGCGATGGTGTAGAGAACCGGTCCGTTCTTTATTTGCAACTTGCGGAGAACCTCCTGGAACGTAGCCTGGCTTGCGTTATCGCGGCCGTCGGTCACGACCAACAGAACTTTCTTTTGCAACGGGGAAGTCTCGTTCAGGTGATCAACGGCAGCAATGAGCGCGTCGTAAAGGGCAGTGCTGCCGCGCGTCTCCACCCGCTGCAAAGCTGCCCGCAGCTTGCCGACATCCTGGGTATAATCCTGGTCAAGGAACGCATCTTCGCCGAAGTTGACGACGAACACCCGATCCTCCTGCTGGCTTGCGTCCACTAGTTGCAGGGCTGCCTCGTTCACTTTTGTCCGTTTCGGCAACATCGAGCCCGAGTTATCGATCAGAATCCCCAGCGCGACTGGAACGCGCTCTTTGCGGAAAGATGTCACTTCCTGCAGTTTTCCATCTTCGTACACTCTAAAGTTGTCGCGAGCCAGACCCGTGATGAGGCGATTCTGATCATCCACTACAATCGCATGCAAAATAACTTCTTCTACTTCTTTCTTAAAGACGAAGCCGCCGGGTTCATCATCCTTGGGCAAGGCTGCATCATCCTTGGGCAAGGCCGTATCAGGCGCTTGCGCATCGGTCGACGCCGGCGGCGCAGCCGGAGGGCTTGAGTTCTGGGCTGGACTTACGCTGGCGAGAGTCAGCAGGCACGCTAAAAATCTTGCGATCCGGGCGAGACCTCTGCCGCATCGATCCGCGCACTTCTCAGCTTCTCGTATGGCGAATACCAAGCCGTAGGCCCCTTTCCCCGATCTCTAGGAAACTAGATGAATTTCAGGGACGGAGAGTTGGTTGGGAACTGCGCAGTGGTAGGCCGGAATAGCCGCAAGACGTGACGAGGAAGGCAAAAAGAAAAGCGCAGCCCTTTCAGTGAGAGGGCCGCGCATGGGCAAGGGCTCAGGTGTTCTTACCAGTAGCTGAAGTTCAACTGGTCGAGCCAGACCGAGTAGGGTGTCTGCTCGTAGTTCCCATCCTGCTGATAGTTGACGGTCACGCCATACCACGTCGTCGGTGTGGGACTGCCGTAGTAGTTGAGAGTCGAAGTCACTCCATTGAGCGTGATCGATTGGAACAGGAGTTGATTGTCGGAGGTGCGCTGCACCTGGAGGACGAGATGGTTCCAGGCATTTGCCAACGGATTGCAGGCAACGCCGGTTGGATGCCAGGCACCGCTCTGATCGTCCCAGACGTCCCACTCATTGCCACCAGCGATGCGGCATTCGTGTCCCCAAATGTAGGAGTAGCCGCCGACGAACTCGTTGATATCGAACTCGAGCGCCTGAGAAATGCTGGGATCATCGACGTAAAAATAGACATCGTAGGTGAAATTGTAAAGGTTGGGGATGATCGTATGGTTAGCGTCAGGCATACCCTGGGTGGAGAAGTCCCCGATCAGGTGGTTGTTCCAGAGGATATCCGAGTAATCGGTATCTCCGCCAATATCCATGCGGCTTGAGTTTCCGCTCAGCGATGGCGACGAAATCTTCTGGGTCATCGACCAGGTGGCCTGGGGGCCCGAGGGCACGCAGGAAGTGCAGATATCGTAGGTCGGAGGCAGAAGGGCATACCCCGTCCATCCTGACTGTTGATGAAGATTCGTAAAGGTGCCAGAATCGGAGCTGCTTCCTACCGTGATCGTGACCGGAGTCGTCGCTGCGCCGCCGCAGTTATCCCACTCCTCTACTACCGTGTTGTATGTGCCGGGGTTAAGGGTAAGGGTCGTATTGAGCTCGGCACCTGGTGCGGAGTACGCCAGCAGACCGGGTGCCGTATAGATTCCCATGGCGGAGACGCCCTTTGAGCAAGGGGAAGTTGCCGACGCTGAATATTGCACCGCCGAACTCACCGTGCTGTTGGTCTTAGGGGCGGTCACGGTTACTTGCGCCCCGCCTCCTGAACCACCGCTTCCCACGGTGATCCTGACCGGAGCGGTCGCGGCGCCGCCGCAGTTATCCCATTCTTCTACTACCGTGTTGTACATGCCAGGGTTGAGCGTAAGCGTCGCATTGAGCTCGGCACCTGCAGCGGAGTACGCCAGCACTCCAGGCGCGGTGTAGATTCCCATGGCGGAGACGCCCTTCGAGCACGGAGAAGTCGCGGATGCCACGTATTGCACCGTCGAACTCACCGAGCTGTTGCTCTTCGGGGCGGTCACGGTTACCTGCCCACTGCCGCCGGAATTACCGCTTCCCACCGTGATCGTGATCGGAGTCGTCGAAGCGCCGCCGCAGTTATCCCATTCTTCGACGACTGTGTTGTACACGCCAGGGTTAAGGGTCAGTGTCGTATTGAGCGCGGCGCCTGCCGTGGAGTACGCCAGCAGACCGGGCGCTGTATAGATGCCAATGGCGGAGACGCCTTTTGAGCAAGAGGAAGTAGCCGAGGCCACATACTGGACCGTCGTGCTCACTGTGCTTCCGTTGGCCGGTTCAGAAACGGAGACGCTGGCCAAGGCTTGGGTTCCCGAACTTAGTATCAGTAGAAGGGCAAACTTTCTCATGAGGGGGATTCCGGTCGTCGAGTACATTGGCGTATCTACAGGGTTCTGTGGATGGATTACCCTGAATATTACCTAGATCGCGGGTTCCACTCAAGCGGCATTATTTGGGAGAAATAATCGAAGGTGCATGGGCCTCGCCGATTGGGACCTCAAATTTGCCTCCTTAGAGTCCTCTTAACCTAGAGGTTTCCACTGACATATCGCACCGCGATACTGCATTTTCATTACCTTAGCCATCTTTAGGTCGTATCTTTCACATCTCAATGACACCTCGATCACACTGGAACGAACAGTCGCGACGAGGAAACAGGGGAGATGCCTTTCACCATTAATGGGTAGGGCGATCTCAGGGAGGAAGGAAGCGCGTGGAGTTGGGTGCGGTGGTAGTAGTCCCGGCCGAGGGAGACGTCGCGGCAGTTCATGAGGCTGAACCCCGGGCCATGGCGCCTGCGGAAAATTCGCGACCACTTTATTCATCGCGGGTGCCGATACTCGGCAATGACGTCTTGCGGTCGTGGATGGAGCGCGTCCGCAAGCTGGGAGTGCCAAGCGTCTGGCTTACTTCTAGTCCCAGCGATGAGAGCGTGACCAGTTCCGTGCTGGCTGGATTTGCCCAACGGGGAGTCGAACGACTTCTCGTGATTAAGCTCAAGTCTTACGCGGAGTTGGACCTTGCCGATTTACTTCGCTTTCATTGCGAGAAACGAAACCCGGTGACTGAAGCCCAGGATGTCCGCGGGCGGTTGGGAGTTTCTTTGCTGGATCATCTAGCGCTGCGCACGGCCAGGGAGAAGTACGAGCTTCCCGGCGCTGCAACTGACAGCCGGCAAGCTGCTTATCAATTTAACGGATATGCCAAGCGCATTTTGTCAGCGAGCGGAAGGCAGGAACTGGTCCGAGATGCACTGACCGGGGCCTGCGCCATTCGCCCGTTGGGCACAGAGATTCGGGAGCAGGTGTGGATCGGGGAAGGCGTGAAGCTCGCGAACTCCGCACGGGTCATCGGTCCAGCCTATATCGGAGCCCGCACCATCGTCGGCGCTGGCGCAACCATTGGCCCCTTTGCATCGGTGGAACCCGATTGCGTTGTGGATTGCGGAACTACGGTGGAGCGATCCACAGTTCTGCCGCATACCTACCTGGCGCCGGGCCTTCTCATTCGGCACGGGCTGGTGGACGGCGGACAACTGGAAGATCTCGACTGGGGGACAGTCGCAGATCTAAACCCTGCGGGTTTGGGAAGCAGGATCCATCGGCTTGAAGAGCGCAGACAAGCATTCAGCAAGACTGCGACTGACGTTTTCTCGAGAGCGGCGAGAGCCTCCGCGCGGGGCTTTACGCGGCCCCCCACTGCTTCGCAGCCGTGGGTCGAGGTACGGCTATGAAAGATGCGGATAGGAAAGGTGCGGCTGTGAAAACCTCCTGGACTATCCTGCCCTTCCCCTGCGCTTCGAGTCCCACAGACCGCCGGGCGCTGCGAAAGGACCTATTAATCGCGCTGCGCGCTTCCGGGTCTCCAGTGATTGTGGATTTCTCGGACTGTAGCACCTTGAATTACGAAGACATCGATTTGCTGCTGGAGTGCGTGGCGCAAGCGGCGGGCCGAGACACCAAGGTGCTGTTCGTCGCGGGCTCTCGCGTCAATCGAGTGCTTCTCGAAGTGACCCGCATTTCTTCGCTGGTACCTGTCTTCAATTCGGTAGAAGAAGCGCTTGCCTATCCGCAGATTGCGGCAGAGGACGCCTTCGAAGATCGACGTGCGAGCTGAAGCTCAAGAACTGGGGGTGCGTAAATGACTCGTACAGGTTGCAGATATTCAAAATACTTCTCGACTGCCATGTTGGCGGGCGCATTTCTGATTTCGAGCGAGATGCCTCTTTTGGCGAGCCCTCCCCAGTCTGGCCAGTCCAGCACGGCGAGCCAGAGCCAGAGCGATTCACTGCCCGATGCTCCGCAACCCCAGTCGGCCCAGACGCCAGCGAGCCAGCAGCCCGCACCCGCTCCCTCGGGAGTTGCTGGAGCGAAGGCTGCCGCTGTGAAAGGGGCTCCGGTGGCCCAGCCAGCGGGCGCAGCGGTGGCGCCTGCCCGGCAGCGCGGTCATCGCTCACTCCTGATCAAGCTGGGTTTGCTGGCTGGCGCTGGAATAGCTGTTGGCGCAGCTGTCGCTTTGTCGGAGAGTAGTCCATCGCGACCGCCCGGCAATTCGTCCTCTGCATCGCCATCTCATCCATGAATCAGGGAGTTCTCAAACCAATGGCTCCCGACAAAGTCGCGCAGGCCCTTCCCACTCGTCCGTTTCTGATCACTTTCTCGGGAATCGACGGGGCGGGGAAGACCACGCAAATCGAGCACGTCTCATCGTGCCTGCAGAAGCAAGGCCTTCGCGTCTTACGACTGACCTTCTGGGATCACGTTGCGGTCTGGTCAAAAATGCGCGCCGGAGTCGGCCAACGAACCGTGGACTCCCGCGCGGATCAGACGGCTGAGCCCTTATTCGCCCCCAGGAACAACAAGCACGTCCGGAAGTGGTATTTGACCGCAGCACGGTCGGGAATGTACATGCTGGATGTTGCCCGATTGCGCCGCCTGCTGGCGAGTGAAGCTGTCAGGAATTCTGACGTCGTAATCTTTGATCGCTACATTTACGACCAAATTGCGAATATCTATTCCTCATCGTGGGCAGCTCGCAGCTATGCCAGGCTTCTCTTGAAGCAGACGCCGTCTCCCGACCTGGCTTTCGTCCTGGACGCGTCGCCGGCCGCAGCTTTTGCGAGGAAGCCGGAATACCCTCTCGATTTCGTGTATCGGAATCGCCGGACGTTTCTGCGTCTTCGGGAGCTTGTTCCGCAACTGATCGTCATTTCTGACGCCAGTGAGGAGGACGTGAGAAGTGAGATTCATAGCCGCATCAGCCGGTCGCGGCTCGTAGAAGGCACTTTGACTGAGGAAAAGACTGATGTCCCCGTGGACGCCGCAGTAGTCCCGCTACAGAGTTCCTGTACGGTGCGAAACGACCCAACGGCAAGCGTCTAGGTTCCATCCAAGGCTTACGCGTTACCGAAAGCGAGGCCTTGTAATGATACCTGGTGTTTCTGAGAATCGTTTCGCCCTGGTTGTACCGACGCTCAATGAAGCGGGAAACATCGACAGAGTACTCGGTGAGCTGACCGATGTATTGAGCGCGACCCAGTACGAGTACGAGATCGTGGTCGTCGATGACGGAAGCACCGACGGAACGGTGGAACAGGTTCGTGACTGGACAAAACAAGATCCGCGCATTCGCCTGCTCTCACGCGTAGGAGAACGGGGTTTGGCAGGGGCGGTACTGTATGGCTGGAGTCAATCCCAAGCCAATCTGCTGGGCGTGATCGATGCTGACCTGCAACATCCCCCTGAGGTGCTGGCGGAACTGTTAAACGCGGTCGAACAAGCCGATATCGCCATCGCCAGCCGCTATGCCCGGAGTCAAGGAACCAAAGGTTGGAATCCGCTGCGGGCCGCCGTTTCCCGGCTGAGCACGCTAGCGGCAGCGCCTCTGATTTACCGGAAGAACCTTCAGGTCACCGATCCCATGTCAGGTTTCTTCGTAATTCATCGCCGTTGCATTGAGGGCCTAACCTTCCAGACCACCGGCTTTAAACTCTTGCTTGAAATCCTGGTCCGCGGGCGCATCCGGAAAGCACTGGAGGTCCCTTATCATTTCGGTCTTCGCCAGGCGGGCAGAAGCAAGGCGAGTGCGAGCGTCGCCTTTCACTATTTGCACCTTCTCGGCCGGCTCTCCAGGGATCTGGTGCTACGCTCCAGCGAGCAGTGAAGATTGCGCTCATCACGTCGTTTCCGCCCAGTCGCCATGCGCTCAATGAATATGGCTTCCACGTGGCGGAGCAACTTCGTCAAGAGCGGTGTGTCGACCTCACGGTTCTGGGAGATTATCTTTCCGCACCTGCCGATGAACTGCCCGGCTTCAAGGTCGATCGCTGTTGGGGCTTCGGAAAGCCGGGCAACGTAGCCACTCTGCTGCGTGCCATCCGAAGGGCGAAGCCTGATGTGGCCTGGTTCAACCTGGGTTTTGCCAGCTTCGGCGCCCGTCCTCTTTCGGCTTTGCTGGGTCTCGTGACGCCGGCTGCGGCGCGACTGAACGGAGTGTACTCGCACGTCACGCTGCACCAGTTGTTCGAGACGGTCAACTTAGAGGATGCCGCTGTTACCTCGCCCCGGCTGTACCGAGCGGGAGGCTGGCTGGCCACGCATCTACTCCTTAGCGCCAACTCGCTCTCCGTCCTCATGCCCGCCTATCGTCGAACTTTGGATAAGAAGTACGGGCGCGGCCGGGTCAATGTGCGGTCGCATGGAATCTTTGCCGGAAGGCCGGACCCTCCCGACTTTACACGGCGGGGAAACCCAATTCACCGCATTCTTGCGTTTGGAAAGTGGGGGACTTACAAACGTCTCGAGCTGCTGATTGAGGCGTTCGAACGGGTGGCCGCGAAGTTCCCTGATGTTGAACTAGTGATAGGGGGCAGCGATCATCCAAAAACTCCCGGCTATGTGGAGTCGATGGCGGAGCGCCATGCGAGCGATCGCATTCGCTTTCTGGGTTATGTGCCCGAGAAGTCGATTGCAGACCTGTTTCGTGAGGCTAGCCTGGCGGTGATGCCGTATACATCTTCCGCTGGATCCAGCGGTGTGGCGCACCTCGCGGCGCAGTACGGGGTCCCGGTCATCGCCTCCGGCATCCAGGATTTTCGGGATCTTGCAGAACATGAGGGGATTGCCATGCGGTTCTTCACGCCTGGCGACGTAGAAAGCCTGATCGAGCAACTGCTCCTGGCGTTGAATTCGCCGAGTGAACTGAAAGAGATGGCTTGGCGAAGTTATGCGGCCGGGGTGGCTATGAGTATGCCGCTTGTGGTGCGGGAATACATCCGATCCTTCCGCCAGCATGAGCGCATCAAGACACTGCAAGCGGCGGCTGCCTTGCGTCGCGCTGGGCAATCCCATAGGTCAGAGGAACTTGCACGCACCGTGGGCGAGAGAATTCAAAGGTGGGGAGACGAAGACGAGATCAACAGAATCTCCGCCTAGTCCGTATCTATTTCTGATTTGGATCTTGCGGCTGCGGGGTCTGCGGCTGCGATGAATCTCTTGGCGTCGCATTTCGATCTTCTTCGGAATTCGGAGGTGGCAAGGCGGGCAGCGCCGGGGCTCGCATCGCAATCGGGGGCACGGGAGTCGCTTCCTGCTCACCGCTCGCAGAGACCGCGTCGCGACGCTTCAGTTCGATGGGTCTTTGTGCGCGGCGCTTCGCCGCTTGAATCGCCTTCAGTGTGGCTTCCACATCCGACTGGTTGGCATCGGCCAGGTTGTCGATCTTTTGTCCCTCGGCTTCGCGACGCGTGGCATAGCTAACTCGGGCCTTCGCGTCTCGCCCCGAGCGCGCCGCTTCGTAATACATTTCGGCGCTCTCCCGATCACCCGCGAGCTCGGCGACGTAGCCCAGATTGTTCAGCGTGAACGCATTCTGCGCGTCCTCCTCATAGGCCTGTAAGAAAAAGTCCCGTGCCACCGACGGATGGTTGTCGTTCAGGGCTGCCACTCCACGCAGATTGAGGCGGGCAGTCGTGGCCTCAACCCCTTCGCCCCGGGCGATCTGCTGGCTGACGGCCGCTGCGTTTGCCGCGGCTACCTCGCTGATCGGCCGCCCGCGCGACTTTACGCGCGGCGTCACCACAACCCGCTCCGTCGAATGCAGGCTGGCCGCGGCGGAGTAAGATCGCAGCGCCCCCTCGAGATCTCCCACAGCCTCCAGCGCATAGCCGAGATTGTTGAGTAGAAACGGATCGCGGGGATGGCGCGGCAGCGCGGATTGCAGCAGGTTCCTCGCCTCAAACACATTTCCTTGTTGAAGCAGCACAATCGCCCGCTCGTTAAGCTTGCTCAGCTCCTGATTGGAATCCTGCACGCGCCGAAACGCCTCATCCAGGGGCTTGCCCTTAAGGGACGCTTCGCTGGACTGGTCAATCACCGCATCCGTGTGGTCCCGCGCCGCCAGCGCATAGTAGCGCAGGGCTCGATCGGCATCGCCCTCTAATTCGGAGACATATCCGAGATTATTCAGGGTGAACGGGTCGTCTGGATCGAGCAGGTAGGCCCGATAGAAGAGTTGTTTGGCCTTTTTTTGATGGCCGTGCTTGAGTTCGGCAACCCCTTCGCGGTTCAGCTTCTGGGTGGGCGTGGATACGCTGCGCTGCGGGATAGGGACCTGCAAATTGCCCGCGAACCCCTGGCTTGGCCTCGCGAGAAGATACATCGCCAGCAAAGCCGGAATCGCAACGAGAGTTCTCACCTTGCTCAAATTCATTATGTCGCCGCCACTATGATGTCTGAAAGCCAGCGTTCGGTTGGACTACAGCAAATACCCGATGCCGCCGGCCCATCCGGGGTCACCCCTTTCAGCATCCAAGGAACGATGGCAAAGTTCCTCTGGACGATGATCTTAATGGTTGGCTGCGCGCAGGCGCAGGTGGCCGCGCCCGCTGCATCCTACCCGACATCCGACGATACGGCCGCGCAGCCAACCGCTGCTGCCGCAGATGGCATGTCCCCGGTAAGCGAGCTTGCCGGCAAGGTTGGTCTAGTGCGCGGCGTATTGAAGCGGCTGGATCCGATCCATGATCAGCTGTTGATTCACGCATTCGGAGGCGGTGATATCCGGATCGCCTTCGATGCGCGGACTCAACTTCTTCCCGAAAATACGGGCATGCATTTGATGAGCCTCCCCGCTGGATCTGTGGTGTCGGTCGACACAGTGATCGACAATGGGAAGCTGTTTGCGCGCGCGGTGCGAACAAGCCCGTCGAATGCGGTTGAGCTGAACGGGCAGGTTGTGCGCTACGACGCAGCTAAGTCTCAGCTTACCCTGCGCTATCCCATGAGCCCGAAAAGTGTTGCTCTGCGTATTACTTCCGGCACCGTGATTGTCAACCGGGGCCAGCCCGGCTCACCGCAGGATTTGTCCGCGGGCATGCTGGTGCGGGTGCAGTTCTCTCCAGCGCAGAGTATGGCGAACAATAGTGTGGCGAACAATAATGTGGCGAACAATGTTGAGATTCTCGCCGAACGTGGCAATTCTTTTACCTTTGAGGGTCGAATTGTCGCCGTAGACCTGCGCGCGCGAGTCCTGGCCCTATCCAACGATTCCGACCAAGCCGTTCGCGAGCTCGCCATTGGATCGCTGGATACCACCAGTCTCCGTCTGCTGCGGGAAGGCGCCGACGTAAGTATTCAAGCCGAGTTCGACGGAGACCGCTACAACGTTCGCACCGTGACCCTCGTGTCCCGCAATCCTTAGAATCTTTTAGCCATTCCGCCCGGGTACGCTTCTGTAGTTCTCAGAGGTGGCAATCTCGGCGAGCTTTTCCCGCAGTGTCCGCGCGAGGAACAAATTTCCGTCGCGGAACATGTAGCGGAGCGTATGCGCAGCGTAGCGCGTGAGGCTTCGCAGGTCGGTTTTGTGCCAACAACACAAGTTCATATTGGGAGACAAACCGCAATAGAAGCGGAAGCGGCGGTGAGCCGATTCAGGCATCGCCAGCATAGCAGCCGCCATGCGGTGATTGCCCTCGATAATCGTCAGAGGGTAATCTTCGTCGATGCCGATCAGCAACACGGCATTTGGCACCTCGCTCCCGTGGAGATCGGTGGCGATCTCCTCGAGCTTTTTCAGGAACCGGCTTTGCTGCCCACCAGCCAGTTCCGCTTCGATGCGGCCAACCATTTCCGCCAGGTAGAAGCCGCCGCCCGCAAAGCGCCTCCACTCGTTGCGCGGAAACGACCGCAGGCGCGCCAAGTCGCGAGCGGTCAGTTCAATCTCCCACCACTTCGTATCGGCAGGCAACTCACGCCACAGGCGCCCGCGCCGGTGGAACAGCAACGCATGGCGGATAAAGTTTTCATCAGGATGACTGAGGTCGGCCTGCTCCACTAGGCGCTTTACGTCCCGGCGATATGGATCAAACTCGGGATGATAGAACTCGCCCCGTAAGAATTCCGCGATGATCTCCTCCTCCGGCACCGGCCGCAGCCGCAGCAGAGGTTCCGGAGTTGCCGGCGAAGGCGCTGATTCGTCTTGCTCGCGGAAGAGCGGGATGGTGACGACCACCAGCAGTCCGCACATCACGACCAGTTGCACCAGAATTACCTGGGACAGGGAATTGTGATAACGCCAGATGGCTACGGCCATCAAGGCGCTCGCGCCCAGCTGCACCCATGCTGCAGTGCCGATGCGCCTTGAGATCTCGTACATCATTAGAACCACCGCTACGCAATAGACACCGGTCATGACCGCATACTGGGTCAAGAGTGCGGAAAACGCCGCCGCCGTGCCCAGCAGAAACGTCTTGCCCAGCAGCATGGTCCATACGGCCTGCGGTGCCAGCGCCACCACCGCGATGAACGCGGAAGTGACTGTTCCCACCAGGAACAACCCTGTGTAGAGCACCGAGTGCTCCCTGTGGCCATGCGTACGACTCGCCGAGACCGGAAACATGCTGCTCACTACCGACCACGACAACATGAACACCACGCGACCCACCAGAGCCACGGCCGCGTAGATACCGGCTTCCGGCGGCGGGAAGAAATGCTTCACCAGCAAGATATCGAGATTACTGAGAATCACCTGCCCGATGAAGTACATCACGGCCTGCATGCCCTCGCCAAAAGGCGCGATCTTGATCAGTCCCGCTGTCGCCCGGTACTTGGCTCCCGGCGCACTGGCGATGTATGCGGCAACGATTGAAAGCAGCACTGCCGTCATCACGCCCGTCACGCCCATCCCGAGATGCAGGAACAGCAGCGCCCCGCCCAACTTAACCGCCACTTCCACGACCACATTTATGGCGAGGCCACGAAAGTTATAACAGCCCTGCATCCTTCCGCGTCGCACTCCGAGCGGGATATACACTCCAGCCGCGATTGCGAGCAATATCAGGTCATACTGCGCCGGCAGGTTGAAATATGACTTGAGGTAGGCGCTGCCCGCGGCGAGCAGGATGGCAACTCCCAAGCCCACCTGCCAGGCCCGGCGCAGCATGGTGGCGTAGATTTGCGCTTGGACGGTCTCCGAATTTCGAGCGATAAACTTTGAGGTAATTATCTGGAACGATAAAGTGATCGCCGACAACAGCATCAACAGGGTATATAAAGCGGAGGCGTGGCCGAAGCTCGAAGCACCTAACATCCGCGCGATCAGAATGTTGTATACCAGGTTGGTTGCAGCCACCAGTCCGGTGCTCAGCAAAAGGATGGCGCTGCCCCGCACTACGCGCCCCCGCAAGACTTCGCGGTAGCCCGGCTTTGTCGTGACTGTCGTTTCTGGAAGCGTCGTCATAAGGAACTTGCAGGCCTACGGCGATAGCGCAGTCGGAAACTCATGCATCAAAAAGTGAACTGAGCCGCCGGAACCACCTGGGTGTGCCCCTGTCCGGGAAAGTCGTAAAAAGTTTGCTGGTCTAGACCGAAGGAAAATTTCATGGGATGAGCGAGTGACGCCGTCTCCGAGTCTGTGCTCCTACCCCAGCCCCTTTCGCGTGTGTAGGAAAGCATGGCACTGGACGTCACATTGTCGTACGCGTGGAAGCCGCGTCCTGAAGACCACGCACCCGAGGCGGAGAGCATCCAGTGCTGGTTGACCTGAGCCTCCAACCCAAAGCGCGGACGAAGAGTTTGCGCGATCGCGTACTCACTGCCTTCAACCCTCCACGCCCGCAGAAACTCCGCCACCGCCGACGCGCGGATGCGGGAACCGAAGCGACGCTGCAGGCCCGCATAAGAAACCGTCTGGTAGTACTCCTCGATCGCGGGTCCGAAGAGCAGGTCGCGCCCGCTGTATCCGGTCAGCAGCGCAGTCTTGCCCCAGGGTCGGCCCACGCGAAAATCGAGAGCGCCGGAAAGATCTCGCGAGTGCAGACTCTGCTCGGTGAAGGGACCGGCTTCCCGAATCAAATTGCCGGAAAATGAGAGCCAATCGCCGATCGGGCTGCTCGCCACATACAGAAACTGGCGAAACAGATTCTGATCCATGTCCACCGGCACCAGTGTATCGCGCCGAATTGTGTACTGCAGTCCGGGCGTGATGCTCAGCTTCACGCTGCCAAGTTGCACAACCGGCGCCACGGAAATGTTAAAGATTGTGTCGAAGGTATTGCGATCCTGAATCAGAAGCTCGCTGGGGAAAGAAAAGCTACCCTCGGCGTTGCGCTCGGCGACAAAACCTTGAATCGGAAAGAACGAATCCGGCCGGAATTGAAAGCGCGAATCCGCGAAAGTCTCGATCGTGCGCCGCGGCGGTGGTAACAATGATCCACTGTTTTGCACGCCGAGCAGACGAGCGTCCATCTGATAGATGTTTTCATCTTCAAACACAGCACCCACGCGCACGCCAGAACCCATGCCAAGACGATCTGTGATGGGATGGCCTTCTTCTTCGGCCAGTTCCATCTCTGCGATGCGGGTCCCTGGATCCTGCGGATCGAGTTGGTTGGCGCGGACGAAGCTGGCGAGCGCGCGATCATCCTCCCCGCGTTGCCGGTAGACGTTGCCCTGAGCCACCTGAAAGTCGAAATTGTTCTTACGCTCCGGATCGCCGGACACGCTGGCCAATTGCAGTTCCGCGCTACGCGTGTCGCCCAGAGCCAGCGATGCATTTGCCATGCCCACCGCCACTGCCATGTCGTCGGCGCCGAGGGCGTGTGCGCGCCCATACATCTGCTGCGCCAGAGGATACTCGTGGATATTCATCAGGATGTCTGCGGCGTTCAAGTAATCTTCAGCAGAGGTCACATCGGTAGCGGCAACTCTCGCTTCGGCAAAACCGAGCGCCACCTGTTGTTGCGCGTCGGCTGCCTTGCCTTCTTCCGCAAACAGACGGCCCAAGGCAAGCCGCACCTGTAGACGATCGTCGTCGGAGCTTTCCAGCGCTTGGGCGTACCTGGTGGTGGCCTGGTCGCGACGGCCCAGGATGCGCAGGGTGTCGGCAGTCACAAGCAGGATTTTGTAATCTTTCCCGCCGGCTCGCTCCGCGGAATCAATCGACTGCATGGCCTCGGACGAACGGCCGAGTTGGGCATAGCATCTTGCAAGCTGCGCCGAGATCATCGGATTGTCCGGCGCGACCGCGAGCCCACTGTGCAAAGTGTCAGCCGCGTTCGCATACTTGTGCGCCCGGTACTGCACATCAGCAAGTGCGATGTAAGTATTTACGGCGTTCGGATTCAGCTTCAAAGCCGTCCTGTACTCGCCTGCCGCGGCGGCCAGCATGGCTCGCTGGCGGTAGCCCTCAGCTTTCACGAGATGCAGACTCTCCGAGTCGCCGAGTAAACGGCTTGCTATTTCCGCCTCTTTCAGCGCCGCTGTGGAATGCCGCAACTGGAGCAGGGCGTAGGCGAGTCCGAGGTGTGCTTCGCCGTACTGTGGATTCAGCGCCAGGGCCTTGCGGAAGTCCTGCTCAGCTTTCGTGGCCAGGCGCATGTCGTTGTACACATAGCCCCGATTCATGTAACCCACCGCGATCGAGGGATCGATCTTCAGGGCGTGTGTAAACTCGTCGACGGCGGCCTGGTATTCGTGGTGGTCGGCGTGCACGTACCCAGCAATCAGGGGCAGGTCGCGATCGCCTTCGAGAACAGGTTGAAAACGGTCAACGATCTTCATCGCTTCATCAAGGCGCTGGAGAAATAGAAGATCATAGGCAAGATAGTCGACCGCCTCGCGATCCTTCGGCAACTTCTGGATCACCTGATACCCGAGATCAGCCGACTCCGCGTAGTTTCCGGTCATCGTCAGGTAGCGCTCATGCTCCCGCATGACTTGCGGATCCTGCCGCACCGCCTCCGAGGCCCGCGCGAGCCATTCCTTGGCTTCGATGGGCTGGTGTGCTTCGAGCGCAGCATTCATCGCGCCGGAAACAATCAGCGGATTACTCGGCGACCTCTCGAAGGCCCGCTTGTAACTTTCTTGCGCTTCCGGAAATTGACGGGTCTCGCTATACAAATCGCCCAGAGCCAAATAGGGTGCATAGTCCTCGGGATGCTTCTTGGCGAATTCCAGGAAGTAGCTGCGGGCAGCTTCGGAGTCGCCCATCTCGCGCGACAGAAATCCGAGCGAACCCAACGCGCCCGCATTCGATGGATCGATGGCCAGCGCCTCACGGTAGGTCTTGCGGGCGTCTTCCTTTCGCTCCGTCTTCCAGAGAAGGTTTGCATAGTTGAGGAGCAACACCGCGTTGTGAGGTTCCAGCCGGATGGCTTCTTTCAAATCTTTTTCGGCAGAATCGACATTGCCTGCCGCCGCTTCGGTTGCGGCTCGCACTCGCAGAAAGTCGGGACGCGCAGGGCCCGACACATCGATGGCACTGATCGCGTTGGCCGCGTCTTTCGTGACGCGCTCCGCGTTCGCGCTGTCTCCGGCATCGCGGTAGACCTCGGCAAGGTCCACGCGCAACGAGATTGGATAGAGAACACCCTCCGGAATACCCTCGGGCAGGTGCTGCAGCGCAGCCTCGTATTCGCGGATCGCATTCTCGTTGCGATGCTGAGCCGCATCGAGCCTTCCCCGCAAGGCGTACACGCGGTAGTGCTCGGGATTCAGGGTTGCGGCCTGGTTCAGCAGGGCCGCGGCTTTGTCGAACTCACCGGCGTTGAGCATGGCTTGCGCGGCATTGAGTTGGATCTCAATATCCCGCGGCGCGCGGCTTGCCGCTGCGCCATAATTGCGCGCAGCCCCGGCGGCGTTGCCGGCCAGCGCGTAGGAATATCCGAGTTCGGCCAGCGTGCTCGCGTCTTTCGTGTGCAAGTCTTCCAGGATGCGGATCGCCTCATCGTATTGGCCCGTGTCGCGGTAGTAAGACGCCACCGCTCGGACCACCTCGGGATTGGCCGGAGCCGAGCGGCGCGCCCGCTCCAGCATCTTGTGCGCTGACTCGCCGTCCCCAGTTCGCTCATAGGCGCGGGCCATCAGAAGTTCAGTTCGCGCCGACGCTTTTGCCGCTTCCGAGCGTTGCAGATATTCAAGTGACCGTTTCGGATCGGCAGTCAGGAGTAGTTCGCCGGCAAGCTGAAGGTCGACATCGCTTCTCGGATTCGCAGCCAAGACCTCTTCTAGCGCTTGCTGCGCCTCGGCAGTGCGCCCCATCCGAGCGTAGGTCTGCGCCAGACCAGAAAGACCTTCCACCGAAGATGGCCTCAGAGCGAGACCCCGGCGATACGCATCGACAGAGAGCGAATACTGTCCGCTCAGCCGCGCCGCGTAAGCCAGCGTAAACCAGAGATCAGGATTCTGTGGAGCGGCGTTCACCGCGCGCTGGGCATGCATGGTCGCGCCCGCCGCGTCTCCGTGTTGCAGAGCGGTCTGCGCCGCTCGCGCCTCGCGCGCCACTTCGATGCTCGCGCCCCAGCCCATTCCGGTCTCGCTACTTGAGGGCGGCGCGGCTCGTTTTTTCGCAGGTGCGGGCGAAGCAGAAGACGAGGTTTGGCCGTTCACATCAAAGGTTTGGGCGGCGCTGGTTGTGGTCACAATCAGGACTGCAAGCCGCACCCATCCCCTGAAAACCAAACTTCTGAACGCCGAACCCCCGAACGCTGATTGCACCATCTTCTCCTTGCCCGGCCTTCTGGCTGGTCGGCTGGTGGGGTAGGGTACACACCTGACCTTACCGTCGTCGCTGAGATGCAAGAAACTCCCGCTGTGGTTGGGCAGGTTTGCACGTAGCAACACGCACCTTCCCGAAAATACGTACCAACCTTTGCACGGTTCGCGGGAATCAAACACAGCGATTCAATGAGATACCGCCAGGAAACGTTCGTGCTCCCGACTGAGACCAGCATCTGGCAACGGCCGATTCCCCTTGCTGCCATTATCTTGCTGGCGCTCGCCATTCACGGGCCGTTGCTCGTGATGCAGTTGCCGGCAACGACGTCTTATGACGCCAACCTGCACATCTTCTTTGCGTCACACTACGCTCATCACTGGTTCAATCCGTGGAACGAAAAGTGGTTTGGCGGCTTCTCGCAAACCACCTACCCTCCGCTGACCCATCAATGGATTGCGCTGCTCTCATATGTCGTGGGGCTCACTGAAGCTTTCATGCTGGTGCAGCTGGCCGCCGTCGTCCTGCTGGCGGTGGGCGCGTACCGGTTCGCGCGGCTTTGGGTGGATGAGCGTGCCGCCAGCTATGCCGGAGTTCTGGCAGTGTTCGCCGGCAGCATCGCATTTCTGGTCTATTCGGCGGGGCAGTTGCCCACCACGTTGTCCGCGTCTTTGTACTTTCTCGCGCTGCCTTACTTCTATTCATGGTGCCTAGCGGCCAGCTGGCGATCCCTGCTGAAGGGAATTGCTCTCACGTTGGCGGCGGCATCGGCTCATCACGTCACGCTCATCTTTGGTTCCGTCCTCTTCGCCCTGCCCGTCTTGTGGTTGGCGTGGTATGACGGTCGCCAAAAAGAGCAACCCGGCGCTGCAACCATCGGGCGCGGTTTCGCCTTCGCCGCGATCGCCGCAGTCGGCGTCGGGGTCGTGCTGTTGCCTTATTGGATTGCGATCATCCGGCATCCCATCGAGCAGTTGCCCATTCCGCATGCCAGCCGTTCCAACTTCCTGATGAATTGGGTATACGGAATGAATTACTTCATCGTGCCCTACGGCGCTTTGATCCTGGCCTTGCCATTCATCGTGATCAAGGGTGCGTCGAATCCTCGTTTGCGAGTGCTGCTGCTTGCGTTCTGGGTGACGTTCCTGATCGCGCTGGGCGGCACCACGCCGGTTCCGCGCTGGATCTTCGGCCGGGCCTTTGAAATTCTCACCTACGAGCGCTTCACGTTGTGGGCGACCGTGCTGGCGCTGCCGATTGTGGGATTGTTAGTGGCCCGCGTCATCGACCGTTTCCCGCGCTGGGGTGCGATCGGAGTCAGTGCAGCCGCCGTTGCCAGTCTGGCGCTTGCGATGGGTTGGCTGGTCTGGAGTCCCTTTCGAGTGACCAGTTCGCTCAATGTGGATTCGGTGGTCGGATTCCTCAATCGCGATGGCCACGATCAGTACCGCTATCTCACGCTCGGATTCGGCAATGCTCTCTCCAAGGTTTCGACTTACGCAAACGCGAACAGCATCGATGGCGAGTACAACTCGGCCCGCCTGCTGCCTGAGATGACGCGCTACGGCGCAGCGCAATTGACCAGCGCAAAGTTCTTCGGCGTCGCCGGTATGGATTCACTTCGCGCCATGCTCCAGCACGCCGACCATTACGGCCTGAAGTTTGTTTTCGTGCACGATCCGTTCTACGAGCCTCTCCTGGTCTTCGGCGGCTGGCGCCAGGTCGAGAGCTATGACTCCGGCACCATCACCGTGTGGTCCAAGGATGACGCGCCTCCGGCGCGGATGATTCCCTCAGACGCCATGCCAGCACCATGGGAGGGGCTGATGTGGGGCATCCTTCCCATCGGTAGCAGCGTCCTGGCGATTCTCTTCGTGTGCCTGTTGGTCGAGCCGCGCCGCGTGCGGGAAACGATCATGCTGCCCAGGGGAACGACGCAAGACGTCTATGCTGATGGAGTGCGCTCATGAAGTGGGGCCTGGTTGTTTTTCTTAGCGTCGCTACGGCGGTTCTGGTTGCCTTTGCGTGGCTGCAGTCTGGAGGTCTGAAGCAGCATGCCATGTTCTCTGCGGCGACCCCCGAAGAAGCCGTGCATGCTCTGATGAGCGAGATTCAGGCTCACAACTATCGGCAAGCCTATGCTTCGCTCGATCGCAGCAGCGATACGGATCTGGCATCCTTCATTCGAGACGTGGCGGGAAGCGACGGCAGTTTGCGCACATATTCGTCGCTGCAGACCGCGGAAGTTTCGCCGTTGCATGCCGATGCGGACCAGGCTTTGGTGCGTGTGCGGATGAATTGGTCAAGCGCCGTGGGTTCGCTCGACGATGTGCGGGATTTGCGCGTGCACCGCGACGGTCCGGTCTGGCGGGTGGTGTGGCCGAAACCGGCATTTTCCAAAGTGCCCCTGCAAGTGGTGTCGGTGAACTACTTGAGCTGGGATGTCATCGGGCGCAACGCCTCGCAGAAGTGGGGCACGCAGGACGTAGAATCGCCGAAGGTGCGCATCACGTCCATGAACGCGATCTCGCGCCCCGGTCGCGTCGTGATTCTCGGCGAAATCGAGAATGAAGATACCGTCCCCGCATATCTGAATGTCACTGCGACGCTGCTCAAAGCGGACGGCTCCGCCATCGAGGAAGAAGGCAGCTTTGATCTGATCTCGCACGTGCTGCTGCCCAAGCAGGTTTCGCCATATCGCATCGACTTTCCGGGCGTACGCATGGACGCCGTAAAGAGTGTGCGCATGGATGCGCGCGCTCTCCTGGTGCCGGCCAGCGCTGATCCGGTGATTGCGGTCACCGACCAGGCGTTGAGCAAAGACGGATTGAATCGAAACGTTTTGAACGGCGAATTGGTGAATGAAAGCGGCCGCCCGGTCAACATCGCGCAGGTCCTGGCAGCCTTCTACGACAACTCCGGCAAAGTCATCTGGGTCTCGGACGGTTATGTAGATCAAGCGCTCATGCCGCAGGTGTCCGTACCATTTGCTGTCGACATTCCGGATGACATCGCGGAGCGGATGAAGAACTATCGCGTCATCGTCAATCACTACTCGCGGTCGAGCAGCTAGGTCGAGCAACTGGCGAGCAACGAAAAATGAAGCGCACTGCCCATAGCCATTTCGCACTCTGCAAGCAGTTGGCCGTATTCGCCTTGCTGTGCGTGTTGCCCGTTTGGGCAAGGGCTGCTGAACTGCACCCGCCCGCCGCTGTGGAAGCAGGCCAAGCCTTTTCGATTCCCTTGAAGGACGCCGGCTCCGGGCAAGCCACTTTCTATCTGGTCGGGCCGGACCACGTTGTGAAACGGACCGTGGGTCTCGGCAGCGATCTACAGATTCAGTCCAGCGATGTGCGCACTGCGGGCCTCTACCAGGTAATTCTCTGCGACGCGTCGTCGTCCTGCACTTCCGCAACGTTCGAGGTGGAGGCGGCGCGAGCGGTGCACCTGAGCTTCTTCCTGCATCCTTCGCGAGTGCCCGTCTCCACCCGCGATTCGATTGATGCTACTGCGTTTGTGTTTGACCAGTACTTCAACCTGGTTTTGAACCCGGCTGCAGTGGATTTCCGGATCACTCCAGCTAGCGGGGCCGGCTTTTCCCGGGAGGTTTCAACGCGGCACGGTGTGGCTTGGATGCGCATGGACTCGACGCCTCATGAAGGGCGGGTTCAGGTGACTGCGATCTTAGACAGCGTGGAAGAAGCGCGAGTGATTCAGCAGGTTGCGGCGGAGGCCTGCGGATTGCGCATGAAAGCGGTGGCCAGCGGGGGTATGGTGGCCCTCGAAACCGATCCCGTGCGCGATTGCAACGGCAATGCACTTCCGGATGGCACTGTGGTTTCGTTTACCAAGGTTGATAAGGCGGGCAAAAGCACGGTGGACACACCGATCAAGAAGGGTATAGCGCGTGTGCAGTTCAGCGTTGACGGGCGGGCGCAGATCAGCGTCGCTTGTGGTGTCGTGCTGGGCAATGAAGTCGCCGTCAACGGAAAACTATGAAGAGCATGCTCAAGACTGGGTTGCTCAAGACTCGGTTCGTCACAGCGGCAATCTTCGCGGTTGCAGCTTGTGTTCTGGCGATTGCCCAATCGCCTACCCACATTCACGCCCCTCAGTCTAATCTCCCCGAGGTCCACCTCGATGCTGGTGGACTTGCACCGCGTCCCATCGAGGAACTCACAGGAGCGACGATAGCCCGCCATTACGCATTGGCATGGCGTGATGTGGCTGTGGCCCTCGAGTCCGGTCAAGCCAAAGGACTCAGCGAAGAGTTCGTCGGATCCGCAAAAGATCGTCTTATGAAGAGAATCACCGAGCAAAACCAGGCGCGAGTGCGTGTTCGGATCGTGGATCACGGCCACCATCTGAAGGCGGTCTTTTATTCGACGGACGGGAGCGCCATGCAACTTCTCGACCAGGCCCAGTTGGAGATCCAGACCTTCGACGGCAACAAGTTGCTCGATTCACAGAACGCCCCCCACGAATACATGGTTCTCATGACCCCCGGCGCAGATCGTTGGTACGTTCGCGATCTCCAGGAAGTCTCTGCCAAACCCTACTGATGCCTGGCCACGAAGGGCTTCGAACCAACTCTTGAAAGCCTCGTCTCATCGTAAGCAGGGCAGGAAATCGCGGATGAAACTTTACCAGTTTGCCTTGTTGGCATGTGTCGTGATCGCGAGCTCCATTCCGAGCGCGTGCACGCACGCGAATGCGCGGAACCTAGCGCTCAAGGACATCCCTGACTCGCCCGGCAATCCCAAGATTCTCGCCGACTACCAACCCTGGTTCGGGGACCCGGACCACATTAATGTCGGCTATAACAGCCAGGACCCGAAAGTCCTGCGCAAGCAAATTGAGAGTGCCCGCAACCTGGGCATCTATGCATTTGTTGTGGATTGGTACGGTCCGCGGCGTCCCTTTCTCGATCGTAGCGCTTTGCTCCTGCAGAGAATTGCCAGCGAGCAGCACTTTCACATCGCGCTCATGTACGACGAAACCCAGGATGACAACGGACATGCGACTGACGACGCCATGGAGGCGATGGAGCTGGCTTACAAGAAATACATCGGGCCCAGCGCTCCTGCTCGCGATGCGTATCTGCTGTACCGCGGCAGGCCTGTCATCTTTGTGTTTCCTAAGCGCGGTCACACCGACTGGGATCAGGTGCGCCAGCAGGTGAATCAGTGGGAATCACCGCCGATCCTGATTTATCAGGATGATCCGCCACCGCAGTTCGCCAAAGCCTTCGACGGCGAGTACGCGTGGGTGTATCCCGGGCACAAGGGGTGGGCCGCGGATGGTCAGGCGTGGGGAGAAGATTACTTGAGTGATTTCTACGCGAAGATGCGAAGCAAACATCCGGATGAGGTTGCGGTGGGCGGCTTGTGGCCGGGCTTCAACGACACCAAGGCTTCCTGGAGCTTGAACCGGCACATCGATGCTCGGTGTGGGAAGACGTTCGAAGATACCATGCGCGTGTTCCAGGAAAACAACGAACCCTCGCACCCCATTCCGTTTGTTCTGATTGCCACCTGGAACGATTACGAGGAAGGAACGGCAATCGAGCCCGGTCTGCCGCACTGTGACGAATCGAAAGCGGATATCACGCACGGAGGGAGTCGATGACCAAGGCCATAACCAAGGGAAGGGAAGGCGCGGCTCAGATGTTCGGGATGCTGGCAGTGTTGCATCTTCATGCGCTCACACCTGCGGGGCGGGGAGGCGAAAGCAGCCCGCAGATCGAGCGGGTGCTCTCTGGATTGCAACGCATGTCGAAGGACGAGCGGTTCAACTTTCTGCGCTTTGCGGAACTGCAACGGGTATACCTTCGCACGTTGCAGCTTCTACAGAAATGGGCTGCGGCCGGCGCAGTCGTGCCGGGGTTTGACGGCCTTGAGGATCTGGCGCAAGCCGAGGAACAGCAGATCGGACGCGCGCTGGCGGTCTTGGACAAGGTTGTGCGCGCGCTCGGGCTGACCGGGCACTCACCACTCGTGATCAAAACCCTCGATCACTGGCCCGATATAGGGAGCGATCTTGATCTCTTTATCGCAGCCACCGAAAGCGATACCGTGCGCGCGATGCAGAGCGAACTGCAAGCCGAGTTGCAGCCGCAGAGTTGGGGTGATCGATTGGCGCACAAGTTGAACTTCCGGATTCCGGGTCTGCCTCAATTGGTGGAGATCCATGTGGGCCGTCTCGGGCAAACCGGTGAGCAGGACACGCTACCCTCCCACTTGGAAGAAACCAGCGTGGTGCACGATGTAGGTACTTTTCGCTTTCGCGTTCCGGCCTCCGAAGAACAAGTCACGCTCGCTACCCTGCAAAGAATGTATCGCCATTTCTATATTCGTTTTACCGACCTGCTGAACCTGACGGCACTGGTGCGGGCAGGCAGGCTCGACTTTACACGGCTGCGCAGCTCTGCCCAGCGCTGGTCGATCTGGCCGGGAGTAGCGACCCTGCTCAAGATTACTTCCGACTACAACGAGCGCGTGGGTGTTGGTCCGCTCCCGTTGCCAGAGTTTGTAGTGCGCTCGGCACGTTTCGGGGCTGAGGTCACATACGTGGGGGAACAGTTCCTGCGCGTGCCCATGGTGCCGCAGGGTTCGCAACTGTTTCTGCGGCAACTCATTGGAACGGGAGCGGCGCGGCACTTTCGCGCTGCGGCTCGCTTGTCTCTATTGCCGGCGCTGGCCGCCGCGGCATTCGTCGATCTGCGGATTACCGGAGACGACAAGGGAATTTGGTAACTTGGCGCCAGCCGAGACCGATTGAAATGCAGTACGCGGCCCTCGCCGCGGCAGGGTGCAATTGTGTTCGGCAAAAGTCCTGACATCCGAGCGAAGAATACCCTAGATTCCCAGAGCGGCATCGAATGGCACCGCTCGCTACTCGAACCGCAGACGTTTTATAGGGTGTCCACTCGATAGACGGACCGCTCTTGTCACGCTAACGTGACCACTGGGGACATGCAGGCTGACTATGAATTTCTGTTGTCTACAAGTGGCGTCCGGTTTGAGCGCGTCCGGTTGGTCATCACAGGAGACTCTGTGACCAGTCTCAACCTGCCCATGCCAACTGGAGCAGCAATTGGTGTCCGTCCGGGCGAGGGAGGCACGACGCGCCTTATTCGCGAAGTGCGACTCCGTGCGATCTCACAACCAATTTTGTCGCCGAGTGCATTCACACTAAGCGACTCGTGGGGCCGGGACAGGGTTTCGACAACGCGGAGCGCGCTGGGTTCGATCCTGGCGCACGCGCTGTTCATTGGGGTAATTGCCGCTTTCTGGTTTATGCCGCATGAAGCGCGACCCGAGCCAAAACCAATGGCGACAGTCACACTGATCGCGCCCTCCCTTGAATCCTACGCATTGCCGCTCGCCCACAAGCAGGCGGGAGGAGGTGGCGGGGGCGGAGATCGCGACAAAATCGAGGCGCCGCGAGGCGCTCTTCCGCGCGTTGCCAAGCTACAAATCACGCCACCGCAGATCGTGGTGCGCACCGAACATCCGAAGCTGACGGTTGAGCCGGCGATGATTGCACCCCCACAGATCCGGATAGCCGCCACTGCGCCGCACCTGGGAAATCCGGTCGCACCAGTTCTACCGAGCATCGCCTCCAACGGTATTGGGTCGGGCGGCGGTATTGGGTCGGGAGCCGGCGGTGGAGTTGGCAAGGGGAGCGGTGTCGGCGTAGGCGAAGGTTCCGGAGGGGGCATCGGCGGAGGGGCATACAAAGTCGGAGGATCCGTACTGGCACCGCGTCCGCTAGCCACGCCTGATCCGGACTACACGGAACAAGCGCGCCAAGCCAAGTTGCAGGGTATGTGCGTACTGGGGTTGATCGTAGGTGCGGACGGAAAACCACGCGATATTCACGTGATTCGCAAACTCGGGCTGGGTCTGGACGAAAAGGCCATCATCGCCGTGAGTCAATGGACTTTCGCGCCGGCAACCAAAGATGGCACAGCGGTTCCGGTGCAGATCAGCGTGCAGGTGAGTTTCAAACTGAATTGAAAGGCCCGCGGCGCAGGTGACAGACCGTGCCTAAGCGGCCTGCACAATCGAGTTGCGTACGGCATAGCGAACCAGGCCGGCAATCGAGTGGATATCAAGCTTGTGCATCACATTGGTGCGGTGAGTCTCGATAGTTTTAACGCTCAGGTTCAACAGTACGGCCGCTTCCTTGCTACTATTGCCTTCGGCCAACAGCTGCACCACCTCGCGTTCCCGGGCAGTTAGTCGATCCTTCACAGAACTCCCTGGATCGACGTTGCGATGCAAATATCCGTCGAGCATCATCTTTGCCGCGCGGGCGGTGAAGAAGGTGGCCCGCCTCTGCAATGCCTCAACCGCTAACAACAGGTTTTGGCCTGCATCCGACTTCAGAATAAATCCGCGGGCTCCCGCTTCGAGTACCTGGCGGATCAATTCGTCCGACTCATACACGGTAAGGATAAGGATCGGCGTTCCCGGTCTCGCCTTGAGAATCTGCCGTGCAGCATCTATCCCGTTCAGCATGGGCATGGCTACGTCCAGCACTACCAGGTCTGGCCTCAATTCCTCGACTTTGGCCACTGCTTCTCGACCGTCGCGAGCTTCACCACAGACAGTCCACCCCGGATGGCCTTCCAGCAGCGTGCGGATGCCGCAGCGTACGACATCGTGGTCGTCCGCAACCAGGATTCGAAATGACTTCGTGGTCCGGCTCTCATGAGCAAGGGCTGAAAGATGACGTGGAACGACGGACGTCACCCAGGCATCGGTTGCGACTGGCTCACTGCGGAGACGCTGGTTGTCGGCACTGACGATCGGAACGAACTCGCTTGATACACGATTAACACTAGTCTGAGGCATGAGACAAAGCTAACACCAGGACCCTTCGTGATACTGATCAATAGGGCACAGTACGGTTTATTCCTTTTCGACATGGCGTCTTAGGAAACGAAGGGCAATGAGACGGGAGAGTGGTCAATATTGCCCAGCTTTTCCCTGATGCGCAAGGTAACTTTCCTGTACTGGCTAATCACATGGGAGATAACGAAAGGCATGTTTGCTTGGAGGACGTTCTCATCACCAGTGAACTGCGCGCGCGGCCCCACCGGAGGCCAAATCTGGAAACTGAGAGCAGGCCTCTGCGCATCCTTGCGCGGGTGATGGCTGACTCTCCGAGGCAGCTGCCAGACACTCTTCTTCGGCTTGCGTTGGAGCTTTGCCGGGCAGGCACGGCCGGCATCAGCATGGTCGAAACGCCTCCCGGGAGTGAACCAATCCTTCGATGGACAAACGTAGCGGGCGTGCTCAAAGAACACGTAGGGGGCTTCACTCCGCGGAACTTCAGTCCTTGCGGAGTGTCTCTTGACCGCAAGTCTCCGCAACTGTTTTCCTATCCCGCTCAGCATTTCCGTTATCTCAACGAGGTTCCGGTTCCTGTAGTCGAAGCTTTGGTGATTCCTCTAAACGGCGCTGGTCCGGCCGGCACGATTTGGATTCTTTCTCACGAGGAAGGCGTCGCTTTCGATTCCGAAGACGTTCGCGTAATGACGGACCTGGCTGACTTTACCAGCTTTGCCCTTCGCGTGATTCGACTACTGGATGCGGAGCTCTCGGCCCGACACGAAGCGGCAACCGAAATTGCAAGACAGACTGCCGAGCTGCAAGCGCAAGTTGCGGAACGCAAGCTTGCCGAGGCAAGCCTGGTCGAGCTCACAGGCAGTTTGCTTCAGCTCCGGGATGAGGAGCAAAGGCGCGTCGCTCGTGAATTGCACGACAGCGTGGGCCAATTACTGGTGGCAATGTCGATGAACCATGGTAGAGCATTGGCGGATAAGCATCTGAGTCCCGCAGCGGCCAAAGCTCTATCTGAGAACACGGCACTGCTGGCGCACGTCTCAAGAGAAATTCGCACCATCTCTCATCTGCTGCACCCCCCGATGCTGGATCAAGTTGGATTAGCGCCGGGTGTGCGGGAATTTCTCGAAGGATTCGCTGAACGCAGCAGTATGGAGGTTCGGTTCGAGATCGCAGAGGATTTTGGACGATTGCCGCGCGACCTGGAGACGGCTCTTTTTCGCATCGTGCAGGAGGGCCTGACCAACGTTCATCGGCATTCGGACAGCCGGACCGTGACCATTCGCATTGTGCGCTCTTCAAACGCGGTTTCGGTCGCAATCGCGGACGCAGGAAGAGGTATTTCAAAGCAGAAGATCTGCCAGATCGAAGCGGGTCGCGCGTCCGGTGTCGGCCTTCGAGGTATGCGAGAACGCGTCCGGCAACTAGGAGGCAGCTTTAAGATTCGTTCGACTGACAAAGGCACCGTCGTGGTTACCCGGCTGCCGTTGGACAATCGGACGGAATCGTGTAGTGACGGCTATGCGCCTCCGGTCTTCGTGGCACCATTGGGCTTGTTCGACCGGGAAGCCTAGATTCGAGAATGAAGTACCTCGGGTGGTGGGACGAAAACCGCCAATCTCTCCAAGGCTAATCTCTCCAAGAAGGTATGCAGAAGGTAGTTCCCGCAAGATAAGGTCAGACGTCTTTCCTCGCTCGATTCTGGAATAAGTTGACTCCAGCACTGCGTTCCGAGGCACATTCGAAAGACTTCTGGCGTCTTACAAGATGGCAAACAACCCTCGGAGGCATTATGTACAACTAAAGGACGCACCACAATTGTCAGCGTCCGCGCAGCGAAGGGCGATGCTCCAAGGGGTCCATAAGTCTTCGAAACCCCTTGGATGACTTGCCGCTTGGAGTGTCGGGCGCGATTCAAGATCTCCAGAGTGAGAGATAGTGGATGACCATGCGATGGCGGATGTTGGCGATCTGCTCGACCGAGAATCGGCAGGCGGTAGAAAGCGCGATTACGGAATGGTCGCTGGAGGTATGTTGGTGCTTAACTGTGCAGGAAGCTCGCCGCGTCCTGCGACGAGGGAAACATGCACTGGTCCTCTGTGAGTCGGAGCTTCCGGACGGGACATATCGAGATGTGATGAAATTGTTAAAGCACAAGCTGGACCAGATCCGTGTCATCGTCTTGTCAGAGTCGCACTTGGAGAATTGTTACAGCCAGGCCATCGAAATGGGCGCGTTCGACGTAGTTTCCGCCCCCTGCCAACGAACCGATGTTCAGTGGATGATCATGCAGGCCGTCCAGGGCCACCCCGCCACAATGGATGCTTCGAGAAAAGGCCGACCCCGAGGAGGCCCCGCTCCATTTGCGTTCGCCCAACGTTCGCAAACTTCTTAAGTTGTGGCAACAAACAACCCTCTCGCACTCGCTTTCATCGAAACTCAAACTCTGCGTAGGAGTAACAACGACCATGAGATCCCGGTATACATTTTGGTTGATGTTGCTGTCTGCTCTAGCGACCGTGGTGCTGGCCGGTTGCAGAGGAGGCGGAGGAAGTACGACGACGATCACGCCTCCCCCTCCCGCGATAACCGTGACCATAGCGGGAGCGGGCACGGGAACTGTTACCAGCAGCCCGGCAGGAATCAACTGTCCAACAACGTGCTCTGCGAGTTTTGCGCAGAATAGCCAGATCACGCTCAGCGAAACTCCGGGAACCAACAATACCTTTGCGGGTTGGAGCGGCGCTTGCACCGGTACGGCGAGCTGCAGCGTCACGCTGAGCGCTGCCAGTTCTGTGATCGCAACCTTCACCGGCCCCATTGGCAGCCTGCAAAACCTGAATCACATTATTATCTTCGCCCAGGAGAATCGTTCCTTCGATCATTACTTCGGCGCAATGCGCGAATACTGGGCGCAGAACGGCATCCCGGATCAGCAATTCGACGGCTTACCGCAGTTCAACCCGGCCACCGGGATTGCTCCCCTGCAAGGGCCTGCTCCCGCAATCGAGGGCTGCGATCCCGCGTATCCGTACATTCCGCCTAACGGTACTACGGGAGCTCAGAATACTTCGTGTATCCCGAACCCTAGCGATGTAGTCACTTCCTTTCATATGGCCTCCATGTGCACGGAGGAGCCTAGTCCATTCTGGGATGAGGCTCATATCGATTGGGACTTAAATGATCCTACAGGGGTTAGTCCGGCCGCTCTCAATGGATTTGTGGTCACGGCCGCCAATGACGCCCGCCAGGCAAGTCCGGCTTTGAACGATACAAACGGCCTGCGGGCCATGGGTTATTTTGACGGTGGCGACCTGAACTATTACTACTTTATGGCCTCCAATTTCTCCACCTCCGACCGGTGGTTTACTCCCGTCATGAGTCGCACCCAACTTAACCGCGCGTATCTCTTGGCCGCCACTTCCGCCGGACACGTGTATCCCTATACTGGCTACGCGAATACCACTATTTTTGAGGAACTGCAAAACGCAGGCATTACCTGGAAAGTCTACCTCAACTCTGAGGCCGCCATCAATCAGAGCACTGGAGCTGCATGTAACAACGATATTTCTGACGCGAATGCTGAATGTCTCATTCAAAGTTCCTATATCAACATGTTCACCTACGAACAGACGATCATCAATAGTGCTGGCCAGAACCCGGACTTGTTGCAGCATATAGTACCGGTGACGCAATTTACGGTCGACGCGCAGAATGGAACTCTGCCTCAGGTCGCGCTGATCGAACCGGCCTCTGCCGCGGCGCTGGATGAACATCCCAACGATACGGACACCGAATCCCCCAGCGACATCGAGGCGGGAGCGAACTACGCCTCAGGCTTGATCAATGCCCTCATGGCGAGCCCCAGCTGGAAAGACTCCGCCATGATCTTCACCTACGATGAATTCGGAGGGTTTTACGACCACGTTTCGCCGCAGCCGATGCCGAGTCCCGATGGCATACAACCAATCGACTTGCAGCCGCAGGATGTCTGCGACGGCGTTGGGCAGATCGGAACCGGGACCTGCGATTTCACCCATACCGGATATCGTGTGCCCCTGATCGTGATCTCGCCTTTTGCCAGGAAAAACTACGTTTCACACACGGTCTACGATTACACGGCTATCCTGACGCTCATCGAAAAACGCTTCGGGGTGCCCGCACTGACCAAGCGCGACGCAGCCCAGGCCGACATGAGCACAGACTTCTTTAACTTTGTAAACCCGCCTTGGACCACTCCTCCGGCGCCCCCAGCTCAGATCACCAACGGTCAGTGCTTTCTGACGGCCCCGACTCCCTAGTGGACGCTACATTGGCGAACTCGATTCCCGGAATCAGCGGAGGCTCAGGATCATTTAAGAATGATCATCGCGGAGAAATCGTCGCAGAATGATCGTCGCAGAATGATCGCCCCAGAATGCTCGCCGCGATGGGATAATGAGTTCCGTGAGAATCCAGCGGGCGATTGGGTTAGGTCTGTGGTTTATCGCGTTCTCGGTTTGCACTTGCGCTGCAACGACCCGTCACTACTACATCGCCGCGGAAGACGTAACTTGGAATTACGCTCCCAGCGGCCACAATCTGCTAAATGGCAACCCCATTCCGCAACCGTGGTCGCAAAAGTTGGAATGGGCGAAGAGCCGTTTTATCGAATACACGGATGACACTTTTACCACTCCCAAGCGACAACCCGACTGGCTGGGAATTCTCGGCCCCCTGATTCGCGCTGAAGTTGGAGATGAGATCGTCGTCGATTTTCTAAACCGCAGCCACCGCGGTCACGATCTGCATCCCCATGGCCTGCGCTACGATAAAAGCAATGAGGGCTCTCTGTATTTACCCGTCGCCAAAGGAGCCTTCGTCGCTCCCGGCGCCAGGTATACGTATCATTGGTTTGCCAACGAGGCCAGCGGCCCCGGTCCGGGGCAGCCAAGTTCGATCGTCTGGTGGTATCACTCGCACGTCGACGCCGGGGTTGAGATCAACGCCGGTTTGATGGGACCGATCATCGTTACGGCAAAAGGCAAAGCCAACCCCGACGGATCTCCAAAAGACGTTGACCGCGAATTTGTTGCCTCGTTCATGATCTTCAATGAGCTGGGCGGCAAGCCCGCAGGACTCTTTTATGCCATCAACGGTTTCATCTTCGGCAATCTTCCCGGCTTGACCATGAAGCAGGGCGACAAAGTGCGCTGGTATTTGTTGGGGATGGGAAATGAGATCGACCTGCACACTCCTCATTGGCACGGCGAAACCGTCATCGACGGAGGCCGGAATACCGATGTGATAGAACTTCTTCCCGGAAGTATGAAGACGGTTGATATGCTCGCCGACAATCCCGGAACCTGGATGCTTCACTGCCATGTGGAAGACCACATGGAGGCTGGAATGATGGCGGTGTACACCATTTATTCCCCACCCACGCGGGCCTGCCCGCTTGCCTTCATCGGGGGAGATTTCTGGAAGCATCCGGAAGACTTTACCCTGACGGTCCGAAACATCGGCGGCAAGCCTATTACCAGCCTGGCGCTCACTTCCGAGATGTTCCTGGCGCCCCAGGATTTGCGCCGTCCGTTCAACGCCGAGTGGTCCTCGGCCAAGCCCATCTTGCCCGGCCAGGAGCAAACTCTTGAAAGGCCGGGCATTCGCGCCGCCAGCGCTCAGGCCGTTTTGGGCTGGGTCTTCTTTCCGCAGTCAGTGAAGTATGAAGATGGAACCAGTTGGCTCGCTCAAAGCGAGGGCGAGTGTTTTAACGTGATATGGCGGGACCAGCAGCATCCCGATCTGCCGGCCTTACCTCCCCGGCAGATCGAAATGAATCCAGATTAGTCAGGCCTCAAAAAGGCTCATGGTGGCTAGAAACATTGGAAGTTGAGGTTGACCTGTCCGGGCATCAACTGGTTGGAGGTTGATGAATTCGCCAGCACCCATTTTGCGGCAAGATCCGGGTTCCCCCCCGTCGAGTTGGTGTAGTAACGCCACCGTACCCACCCATAGCTGTGCTTGATGTTGTCCACCGGATTCACGTCTGTATCGACACCGTAATCAAAGACCTCACGAAACTGACATGAGTCGATTTTCCCCGAAACACTACAGCTGTAGGTATATTGCAGGGGCAGAGTTGTAATGGAAAACGACGCGGCTGGGGTGGCGCGGTGGTCTGTAATGGTCATGGTAGCTGTGGGTTCCACCTTCAGCTGGGAATAGTCGAGATTCTGGGCCGATGGTTGCAATACCTGGTCTACGTAGGTGAAGTAGTTCGTGTTGTTAGACTGCGTGGGAGGCGGCGGATTCCAGAACGAGCTGTTGGCTCCTCCCGGAGCCGCGCAGCGCGCAGCCCAGCGCATAGAAAAATCAGCCGTGCTGCTCTGATCGCCATTGTTGAATTTCTTGCAACTCTTGGGATCGTTCCAGTGGTTGACACCATTCCAGTCGTCCACTTCCGTGACCCACTGGTAGATGTAATTTGAGTCATAAAGATTAATGTCCCAGGGATTTCCCTGCGGATTCTTCACGTAATACACCTTAGAGTCAGTTTGGTCCCATATGGTATAGATGTACGATGTCGGCAGGTTGTTAGTCAGGCCCTCCATGTGATAGCCGGAGGCCAGCCCTGGGTCCATCATCATGACGCTCAAGACATCCCAGTAGCCGTGCCCTGACGGACAACTGGTCGTCGACTGAATCTGGCCAAAAGCACTGGGAGCCAGCGGTACACATGCAGCCGTGGCTAACAGCGCACAGACAAGAGCATATCTGCAGATTTTCATTAGGTAATCCTTCTGGGATATGGTGGGTCGAACTGCGGAAACTATCACACCTGCGGATGTCAATACACTAGATTACTTAGGTTCATCAAAAAGAACCCTTAGCCCCTTTTGGGATCAAGCAAAGTGCTGGGACGGATGCCTGACCTCATCGATGAGGCTCGAACCGCCGAAAGCGCGATGGCCAAAAAGCTGGGCCGGTTTTACGAGTATGTGAACGCCGGAGCGTCCGGCAGATCGGTGGGTGGGGCTTTGTTTTCTGCTGCTAACGCCTATAACTTCAACCTCTTCCACAACCCATCGTCGCCTTGATTTCAGGATCGACGAAATATCTAACAACACACCTTGTGCCATCCGCGCTGAAGTGCCCGAGCTCAATTTCCGTAGCAAAAGACAGGGACGCAGCTGGTTTTCCACGAGGTGATTACCTTAGTCTTGGTTGCGTCGATTAGCCCCGCGTAGCCTCCCGACCACGTTCGCGATTCCGCGCCGAAGAGTGGAAATCTGTAGCCGGTTTGAACTCCAGAATTATCGGCCTGAGGAAAGTCGTTCGACTGCGAGCAGCGGGTGGTTTATTTCCAGAATGTACAAAACTGACCACAATGCAAAACCGAAATCGGACATACTCGTCAGCAATGCCAAACACAACTGAAAGACGTCAGAGATAACGGGTCGCGAGAATCCTAAAGAGGCGGAAGTCATTCAGCAGTCGAAGGAACTGATAGCGAAAACAAAACGGTCATCCGCGATTGCTGGCGCGAAAAGTGTGGCACATCGCCAAGAACAGAGTGATCCATCTCCCGCTCGGAAAAGCTTGCCCTAAAGCACTGCTCACGGAGGTTCTGCAAGCATGACAGCCAAACTTGCTGCCACAGACGATCGTATTCTGGCGCGTGAAGCCGCCGGCAGCGAGAGCATTGTCGCCCGCAATCCCAGCGACGAACCGCAGGGTGACTCTATGCAATTCGACTCCGGATACCTCTCGCCCTACTTCATCACCGATCCAGAACGCATGGAAGTTGCTTTTGAGAACCCTTACATCCTCACTCATGAGAAGCAAATCGGCTCCCCGCAGGATTTGCTCCCGCTCCTTGAGCAGATTACAAAGAGTGGCAAGCCGCTGGTCATAATCGCAGGGGATATTTTGGACGAGGCGCTGGCTACTCTCGTGGTGAAGAATCTGAGTGGGCCGCTGCGAGTCGCGGCCGTCAAGGCGCCCGGCTCGGGGGAACAGCGCAAGAAAATGTTGCAGGGCATTGCCATCCTCACTGGGGCCAAGGCTGTCACGGAAGGTCCCGACATCCAACTGAAAAATATAAAACTTTCCGACCTCGGTCAGGCTGCGAAGATCACTATCGACAAGAACTGCACGGTGGTCGAAGTCCAGGCCGTGCGCGACCAGCGAATCAGAGTGCCCTACGCCAATCTCTCCATGCCGCCCGGCGCCCGGAGCGACCCGACCATGGCACGTTAACCTTGAACTCCAGGAATAAAGAAGGAAGAGAGATCACAAATGACAACCACCGAACTCGACCATCCGATTACCAGTGCCGCAACCCCGAGCAGCAGCACGACCATGAAGGCGCTGGTCTATCATGGTCCGGGCAAATTTGCCTGGGAGAACAAGCCACGCCCCACAATTCAGGAGCCGGGTGACGTCATCGTGCGCGTCACCACCTCGACGATTTGCGGAACCGATCTTCACATCCTGAAAGGAGATCTTCCCGCGGTAACGGATGGACGGATTCTCGGACACGAGGGCATCGGTGTCGTCGAGCAAGTCGGAACCGGCGTCTCCGAGTTTCACCTGGGAGACAAGGTCATCATCTCGTGCGTGACTGCCTGCCTGAAATGCGACTTTTGCAAAAGAGGCATGTATTCGCATTGCAGGCATGGCGGGTGGATTCTGGGATACACGCTCGACGGAACTCAGGCTGAGTACGTACGCATTCCCCAAGCCGATGGAAGTCTCTACCACTTTCCCATCGATGGCGATGAAGAAGCCCTGGTAATGCTTAGCGATATCTTGCCGACTGGCTTTGAGTGCGGCGTCCTGAATGGGCAAGTGAAGCCGGGGGACACGGTTGCAATTGTCGGTGCGGGGCCTATCGGGCTCGCAGTGCTACTGACGGCGCAATTCTATTCACCCGCGGCGATCTTCATGATCGACCTGGACGACAAGCGGCTCGCGGTTGCCAAGAAGTTCGGCGCAACGAATCTAATCAACAGCGCGGACGGGCATGCCGCCCATCAGGTGATGGAACTGACTGAGGGGGCCGGCGTCGACGTGGCCATCGAGGCAGTCGGGCTTCCGGCAACCTTCGATATCTGCCAGGCTATTGTCGCGGCCGGCGGACGCATTGCCAATGTGGGCGTCCACGGCAAACCGGTCGAACTGCACATGGAGAAACTCTGGGACCGCAACATCTCCCTCACCACACGACTGGTGGACACGGTAAGCACGTCGATGCTGTTGAAGGTCGTCCGCTCGGGCAAGTTGCAGCCAAAGAAACTTGTGACTCACCGCTTCGCCATGGACGACATCATGAAGGCATATGACACGTTCGGAAATGCGGCAAGAGAGGGCGCCCTCAAAGTGGTCCTCACGAGTCGAGTTTGATGCATGGGATTGCGCAAACTATTTAGTCGTGGAGAACGACATTGAGAAGGGAACTGTGAACTTGCAGCTCCGTTCCGCCATAGTCGAGAAAGCCTAATTCTCTAAACCGATTCATGAAAAAACTGACCCGGGACCGGGTCGTCCCTATCATCTCGGCAAGAGTCTCCTGACTGATCTTCGGGATTACAGTTTCGGGCACGCCATCCTTGCCGAAATGAGCAAGCAGGAGCAGAAGGCGGGCTAGCCTCTTTTCGCTGGAATTGAAGAGTTGATCGACCAAGTCTTCCTCGTACCGGATGTTTCGTGCCAGCAGATACGCTACGAACAGATCGGAGAACGTGTGTTCCCGGTGAAGTGCAAGCATCATCGCCTTCTTATCAATGCGCAGAAGTTCGCAATCCGTCATTGCGGTTGCTGACCCCATACGTAAAGACTGTCCAGCCAAGCCACCTTCTCCGAAGAAGTCTCCCTCAGCCAATATGCCCAGGGTTGCTTCCTTGCCAACCTTGGATACGACAGTGAGTCGAACCTTGCCCTCCTGGATGTAGAAGACTGCGTCAGCCGGGTCGCCCTGCGCGAAGATGGTTTGCTTCTTTGGAACTACCAAGACCTTCCTACCCGAGCCAATCGTGGCAAGGAACTTCTTCGGATCGAAATCGCGTTTGTTCTTGGCCAAAGCGGTTGGTGCCATCAAAGGACTACTCCCGGTGCAGGGCTACACTCTCCGACATAATGTCACAATTGTAATTGCCCAGGATGCTCACTTTTGCTCACAATTGGCGAACCCTTGGCGCACCCAAATGGAACTTGCCACTTAGCTAATATGATCAGAATGAGCAATATTGAACATTTTCGCAACCTGCGAACGTTGCATTATGCTGGTCGTGAAGACCAAAGAACTAACCCCAAAACAGATATTATCCGTGCCTTGTGCTACATGTGGCGCAGGCATTGGGGAAGCCTGTGAACTGCATACAGGCGCCCCACGCACCGAGCCACACCGAGATCGGAAACTTTCCGCGGCCGAGGCCGTGGAGGCGAAGCCGGCAAACGGCAACGGCCGATGAGCTGTCCTTCAACTTCCTGACTTCCTTGATGGCTAAGAACGGCCTTGACGCAGTAGGCCGCCGCCAAATTCTCCAGCCCTGGAAGTCCTTCCCTCCTTCGGCCAGGACATATTGACTATGTTCTGATGGGCGCATAACATCTGTGACATTCTGTTTACCCCTTAGGAATTGGAATCGTTGCGGAAAGTCGTTTTTAAAATTTTCACGGCTTGAGATTTCCGGTTATCGCTTCGTGTTTCCTTTCAAGCATTCAGGTTGCGAAATGGCGCGCGGCCATAATTGCGTCTCTTGGCCAGGGGAGCCGCCAGCAGTTAACGCCGTGCCGATCGTTCAATCGAGTGGCGTTCATGCAGAGCCCGAGAATACTCGCTGGTGAGACCAGCACGCAGAAAAGGGGATTTATGCACGCAGAGATCACGAGATTCGTGAGGTTGGCCGCGATCGCGGCGTTGGCGGTTGCCTGTAGCACCGCCGCTCGGGCACAGGCGTGTCCAGCTTCGCCCAGTTATTCTCCGGATTTCACTTCGAACCAAAATTGCCTTGCGCTGAATCCGCTAAGCACGCTGCCGGTATTTGTGGGAACGAGTCCGAATACCGTAATGCAGCTTACGACCAGCCTGAGCAATCAGACCGGGTCTGCATGGTACAGCACGCCGCAGAATGTCGAGAATGGTTTCAGCACCACTTTCCAATTCCAGTTCATGACCCCGTCTATCCCGCCAGCGGATGGCATCGCCTTCGTGATCCAAAACTCGAGCACAGCGGCGATTGGTTTCACGGGCGGAAACGGCGGCGCACTGGGATACGGCGATGACGATGCAAACTCCAATCCCAGCCTGGGTCAAGGTATCCCGAACAGCCTGGCGATCGAATTCGATACCTACCAAAACTCGTGGGACCCTCCGAGCAACGGCAACGGCTCCGACAGCCACGTAGCGGTGCAGAGCTGCGGTACCGGACCGAATACCTCGCACCATGAATACCTTTGCGGGGGCAACGCCGGTTCGAACTCGACTCTGGGCGCGCCTGTTGTTACTTCTACGAACATGGCAGATGGCGCAATCCACACCGTGACCATCACCTACGTCCCTGCCTGCGCCACATGCTCACCAGCAATCTCAGCCAACATTCAAGTGATTCTGGATGGTGTTGAACAGTATCCCAGCGGGGTTCCGGTAGATCTGAGCAGCATCGGCCTGGGCCCGGGACAAACCGCGTACGTCGGGTTCACGGGCGCGACCGGCGGGGATTGGGAAACTCAAGACATCCTGAACTGGACATTCACACCGCAAGGGCAGTCCCAGTCTGGTACGGTTACGCCGACGCAGACAACAACCGTCTTCGGTTTCAACGGTGGCTTCCTGGATGGAAATCCAAACAGCGGCTTCGATTTCACGGTGCTGGAAACGACCTCGAGCTTGACGTTACAGATGGTGGTCACAGCGATACCGCAAACGAGTCAACAAGCCTGCAACGCCATTGTGCAGCAGAGTTTCCCCAACGCTCAGTGCTTTGTGTACGCCAACGGTGGTGGTCAGGGTGTGGACGTGCCGGTGATGATAGAAGTCACATGCCCTCAGAACGGGTCGTGCGGCTCGGGCGCCAATCCATTTAATGCAACGTTAGGCTCAGATTTCAGTTTCACGTGCACGGAGAATCCGCCTCTCGCCTGCGGGCCGCCACCAGCACCGTTCACCTTCGGCTTCCCAAATCTAACATCGCTCACGGGGCTGCCGGGGATTGGCTTTCTCAAGGGCGAGGGCGACCCGAATAATCCCTGTACACCGTCTACGGCGCCTAACGCGCCGCCGCTGTTCCAGAGCAACCAGATCATCTCCTTCACCTTAGGAGATACGGAGAGCAAACCCATCAAGGGCGGCAGCGGAGGCTCGGCTTCGTGCTGGGTAGCGACGTACAACACACCCGGGGAGCTGCCGACCGTTAGCATTGTTGCGCCCGTGAATAATGCGAACTATCAGCAGGGCGCAACGGCTTATGCGAACTACACGTGCAACGCGGTAAACAACGGCAGCGCTGCGACCGGGCCGTATTTGACGGTAGATTCCTGCAGCGCGACCGACACTCCTGGTGGATCAGTCGCTTCAGGCGCTCCGTTCGACACGACCACGCCAGGTCCACATACCTTCGTTGCGAGTGTTGAAGATTCCGCCACGAACACCAACTCTTCCACCGTGACCTACAACGTGCAAGGGACGCAGACGATCACGTTCCCAACCATCCCAGCTCAAACCTATGGCGTGGCGCCGTTTGCCTTAAGCGCCACCGCTCCGGGTGGAACGGTGACTTATTCCGTGATCTCTGGTCCCGCTACGGTCCTGGGCAATGTACTGACGATCACGGGCGTGGGTTCTGTGACGGTGCAGGCTAGCCAGGCCGGAAACAGCTATTACGCTCCGGCCACGCCGGTTTCGCAAACCTTCACTGTGAATACTGCGAGCACGACCACGACGGTCACCTCCAGCGCGAATCCTTCGCTCTACGAGCAACCTGTCAGCTTCACCGCCACGGTCGCCCCGCAGTATGGCGGGACACCCACCGGGACGGTGACGTTCAAGAATGGGAAGACAAGCCTGGGCAGTGCTGCAGTCAGCGGCGGTGTCGCAGTGCTGACCACGAGCGCCCTCGCAATCGGCACGCATTGCATCACTGCGTCCTATAGCGGCGACGCCAACTTTACCGGGGGCGTGTCAGCGACATTGTCGCAGGTGGTGAGCAAAGCGTTTGTAACCATCACGGGCTCACCCCAGGAGCCGCTGACCACGAACAGTAGCGGGGACTTCGTCGCCCTCGTCACGATTACGAACATGGGCAACGTTACGGTTGCGTCCGCACAAGTGACGATCGCTGGCACCAAGCTGGGCTCAGCGGCGCCTCTTTCTGCGCCGCCCGCGGTCACCAATCTAGCGCCAGGAGCCAGCGCGACGGTCACTTTGACGTTTCCGTATTCTGCGGTCAAAAAGGGTGCGACCACGGCGGCCTTGAAAGTAAGCGGCACGTACTCCGTGACGTCGCCTGAAATCAACGGAAATTGGGTATTGACCTTCCGCAGCGTCAGTCTCTGAAGTGTCGGAACGGAGAGTGTAGCGAGGCGCAGAGTACGCCGTGTGCAAGAAATAGGTCAACCTGCGTCGGTTCAGTGATTTCTATTCTCTTTGTAAGGCGGACCAAATTCCCCGCGGGGAGCTGGTCCGCAGTCCCACCTAAATACCCCGTTTGAGGGATGACGGGGTTGCCCAACGACAATATGCTGCCTACAATCCCGGACTCTAGGGACTGATTTCCTTGTTGCTTAAAGGCGGCAGTGTGCCCTCCGGCAACCTGGTTTTCAGCAAAGCGTACCACCCCAGGAGGCTGCATGCATCATGCAAAGTCCCACAAACTATCTCGCTTACTTGTTGTCACCCTATTGGCTACCGTGTTCCTGTCGAGCGCGGCGCGGGCCGATTCCATTAGTCTCACTCTTACTGAGATCGTTCAGACCGGCGCCGCCGGCACCACCGTCACATTTGATGGCAGCCTGACGAATCTTACCGGCGGTACGATTTTTCTCAACGGCGCCGGAGCGACGGTTTCTTCGCCGTTCTTGACGGTCAACGACAATCCATTCCTGATCAATGCGCCACTTTCCCTCGCTGCGGACGCAAGCAGCGGCCCGTTTGCTCTTTTTACTGTATCGATCGCTCCAGGAACGCCGTTGGGAACTTACGGCCCTAGCACATTTTTGATTCTGGGCGGAGCGAACAATAGTGCATTCGGCACAATCGGGTCCACCCAGTTCACCGTTGACGTGTCGTCCGTGCCCGAGCCCGGCACAATCGTGCTGCTAAGTTCGGGACTGCTGGGATTGGGGACCAAGCGCTGGTTTAGAAAACAGCCTTAATTCGGAGAACGGCCGGTTGCCCGAGGGTGTGGATCAAGACCCGCTCCGCAGCGGGATCTGTAAATGAAGAGGTACGGTCCAAGCCTATGCTGAGCGTGGCTTTTGTCAGCTTTTCCCCGGTTGCAACCAATGGGCGGATTCTTCGTACATCAGTTTTAAGTCGGAGCGCTGCAGCAATTTTTCCGCGCCAGCCTCCTTTTTCATCGCATCCAGCGTATGGATAACGGAGCGGTAATTATCTTGCGCTTCCGACTGATTGGCGGAATCTCGTGCAATTGTCGCTAAAAGGTACTGTGCGTGCGCACTCAGCGACTGCTGTCCAAATTTGTCCGTAAGCAGCAAAGCGCGCTGCAACTCCGGGCGAGCATGGGTGTAGTCATGGCTCTGCGTCATTGCTTCCGCCATGAAAATCGTGCACTCCACCGAACGGTATTTCAGGCTCAAATCATCCGTCTGTTGAATGAGCGCGCGGAGCTCCGGAATGGCCTGACGCCCGCTCCTTTCACGAACTTCGACTTCGGCGAGGCCTATTTTGGCGAGCAGAATCCGCTCCCGTTCCTTGCTTTGGGTAGCGGCCTGCAACGCCTGCTCGTAAAGGGAATGAGCAGCCTTAAAATTTCCGTGATAGAAGAACGCATCGCCTTCGAACCCTAACGTCTGCGCCACCAAGCCGTTGTTCTTGAGTTGGTGAGATAGGGTAAGCGCTTCGTCCAAAGGCCCCTTAGCTTCGTCTCCGCGGCCGGCGAGGATGAGCGACTCCCCGTAGCTTCCGAGAACTTCTGGCATCCAGAAACTCCCGTCCTTAAGATCGCGGAGGGTCTTGAGAGCGTCCTGCTTTGCGTTGACTGCCCCGCCGAACCGCCCTTGATAATCAAACAAATTGCCTAAGCCGTAGGAATCGAGAGCTGCGCCAAAGTTGTCGTTGATGCTGCGGCGCAAATCCAGCGCCCGCATGTAGTAGGAAATGGCCTGATCGTACTGGCCCATACTAGCCAGGACTTGGCCAAGGTTGTGGACTGCCTCGACAATATCCTGCGGCACTTTCGATTTTTCGCGCAACTGCAGAACCTGCTGGAAGTAGGTAAGAGCATCGTCGTATTCACTCTTTTCAGAGTACACACTTCCAATGTTGTTCAGACAGATGGCCTGCAAACTTTCATTGCCGATGTCACGCTCCAACCCCAGGGCCTCCTTGTACATCTTGAGCGCCTGATCGTGGTCGCCACGGTCATCGGAGAAATTGCCCATATCGATCAGAGTGTCGCCCAGGCCGCGCTTGTCGCCAATTTCGCGCCGAATCTGCAGAGCCTCCTGGAAATGGGACAGAGCATCTTTGGTTTTGCCGAGCGATGTTTCTGCGCGGGCCATTTCGTTGAGGCTGAAGGCCAAGCCACGCTTCTGACCGATGCGGCGCCAGATCGCCAGCGCCTCCTCTTCGTTGCGCAGAACTTCCAGGGGCTTGTTCGAAATCCTGTACGCTACCGCCAGGAGGTGCAAACTCGTCGCCTTTTGTTCCTGGTTGTCCACTTGAGTAGCCAAGCTGTAGGCGCGGTTGAGGGGATCAAAACTACCCTGGGCATCGCCGCTCTTGATCAGGTTGCGGCCCAGATCAAGAGTTGCCGCCACATTCTTGGGGTTGGAGGACAATATCTTCTGGTAATAAGCGCGCGCCTTGGGGAGATCGCCGGAATCCTGGTACAGGCTGGCCAGTGCCGATTGCACGTCGGAGTTGTCAGGCGAAGCCTGGGCAAGATTTTCGTAGGCCTTGATGGCCTCGGGATAGTTCTTCATTACCTGCGAACGGACGGCCGAGATCAAATATTTTTCCGCATCAGGCAGATCCTGGCTCAGCGTCACAGCTTTTTGGGCTGACTGCTCCGCTTCGCCGTCATAGCCCAAATTGCTGTACGTCTGAGCCAACTTGGAGAAGGCCAGTGCGAAGTTGGGATCGGCTTTGGTCGCCGCTTCGAATTGTTTCTGAGCTTCCAGATCTTTCCCGTCCCGCTGCAAGCCGATCCCCTGGTCATAATCGCGCAGGGCTTCGATGGAGCTTGAATTCGGCTGAAAGGAAGTGGCCTTCAATTCCTTCAGCACATTGTCGGGGAGCGCAAGTTTCTGGCGGATGGATTCGGCCAGCCGGTCGACCGCGCCGGGAATCTCCTTTTCGCTCGCGACGTCGATTTTCAGCGGAATACTGCGATCGTTCTTGATGTCCTGCAGAGTGGCATCAATGCGGATCTGGTCGCCAAACTTAGCGTACTGCCCCCAAACCACGCGGTCGGCGTTGCTGAAATCAGCCACGTGGCGGATCGTCTCGGGGTCAAGCACAGTCGCGGAAATGCGCAAGTCGGTGAATATCTGGTGCAGACTACCGGGGCTGACGGTGCGCAACTGAGCGGACTGGCCGACATCGGTGCTCAACATATCGGCAAGACTGGGCCCCAGCCAATCCATGCTGGCATCGCCCGACGCGTTGCGGAAAGGCAGGATCGCCAGCGACAGGGTAGGTCCAGAAGAGGCTTTCTTGGCCGAGGGTGAGAACAGCGGTCCACGAAACACATAGCCGAAAATCGCCAGGATGAGAACCGTAGCGATGCCGGTTAGTAGTGGCCAGGGGACCGTCTGCCCCCATGGATTTACGGCTGGCTGAAAACCCAGGGTCGCAGCCGCACGATTACCCTGCCAGGCGTCGAGGTCCCGTAGTATCTCGGAGGCAGTCTGATAGCGCGAGGCGGGATCGCGCTCCAGACACTTGCTAACGACGCGGGTGAGCGGCAGGGGGATGGACCCGTCGTGATCGGACACTGGCACGGCGCGCTCTTGAGTGCGCTTAATCAAACTGGCCAGAGCACTCTCCGCCTTGAAGGGCATTTTGCCGGTTAGCAGCTCGTAGAGAATTAAGCCGACCGCAAAAAGATCGGAACGCTGGTCCAGATCTTTCGCCAGCGCCTGCTCCGGAGACATGTATTCCATGGTCCCAACCAGGGCTCCGGTTTGCGTCATGCCGTCGCCTTCGACAGTGCGCGCCAGCCCGAAATCCATTACCACGATGCGCCCGGCCTTATCCCGCATGATGTTTTGCGGCTTTAGATCCCGGTGAATCACGCCCACGCTGTGAGCCGCTTCCAGAGCGCGGCAGACCTGTTGCACGATCTCCGCCGATTCTTCCGGGGGAAATTTTTTCTTTTCCAGAATGAGAGAGCGCAGGTCGCGGCCCTCGACAAACTCCATGGTGATGAATTTCACGCCGTCAGCATCACCCAAATCATAGATACGGATCACATTCCTGTGGGTGACCTGGTGGGAAAGCAGAAGCTCCTGCTTGAATCGGGCGACGATCGCGGGATTAGCAGCCAGTTCCGGCCGGATGAGTTTCAAAGCCACGAAAGTGTCGAGTTCCCGGTCTCGAGCCTTGTAGACGGCGCCCATCCCGCCCTCGCCCAGCAACTGCAAGATCTCGTAGCGGCCGCCGAGGACATCACCTTCTTGCAGTATTGGAACGCTGACCTGGACGCGGGCAAGCCTGCGGCCGGTGGAGGGGGGAGCCAGAACTCCCTCCGCCATTGTGGCGTCCACATCCACAATAGTGGCGTCGGGGTCGTAGAACGCGGTCTCGGTATCGGAAGGGGGCTTGGGAAAATCGATGATCGTTGCGCCCTCAGGGTCAGCCGGAGGGTTCGACTCAGAGCTATCGCCCTTGGCCGGAACGCCTACGCCGAGTTGGGTTGGGGCGTCCGCCCGACCCTGGGGATCAAGCCGTGAATTCAGTTTGTGCATGTTTCCCTTGGCTGGGAGCCAGCTTGGGACGCCCCAAGACCGGCGTCGTCGACCGACAAAATCATCAGAAGTATATACCCGGACGTGATTTTAATGCAGCAAGGAAAGGACAAGTTACAGGCCATCTCACCCAGGCGTTGACCCCGGGAAGCGCTTTCAAAAGTGCATGGAGGACCGGCCTGTTGGTGTTCTCAGCGACCCCCTGGGAGGCTCGCATGTTTGCCATGGGCGTTGCGGTCCCCGCCTGTGGAACGCTACGCGTTATCTCTCCGGGTCCCTTCGAATAGGAAATGGTTCCGAATTCAACCCGTTCTCAGGCAGCGCGAGCCATTGCATCTCGCCGCTCATGCCGCCCAGCGATCTCCTCTTCGGCAGTATTGAGTCGGAGACCCACCCAGCGGCCGATTCGATGAGGTCTGCACTCCTTGCATAGCGCAACCAGGAACCGCACATAAAACGAGACGCCTGCAGTGCAGACTAACGTGATGGCTACGGTCGCGAACATTTCAGCCTCCGAACTTGAATCTCAACGATTGAGCGATCGCCCGGAATCACTCGGCCGCTTCATTCAATACGAAAGGCCATAAAGTTCGAATAACCGGTTTATAAATTGTTCGTAAAGTGTAGGTAGACACGTATTCGACCCTGCTCAGCGCCGTTTTTGACGATGGTGTTGCCACGGCAATCCTCGATGTCAATGTGACCTCCTACAGACCTGCGGGAGCCGTCACCTTGACCGCCACCACCGGGGAGCTATGTTCCGGGACGGTGAGCCCCGCGACCGGAAACGGAAGCTGCAAGCTCACCTTCACCACCACTGGGACTAGGACTGTCACCGCCAGCTATGGCGGCGATGGCAACCACGTAGGCAGTAATTCATCCAGACGCCCGGCGGTTACCGTGACCGTGAATCCCCACTGATGGAGCGGACGTGAAACGAGGAGACTAAATAATTAGAGATGAGGCCGGCTTCGGTACCAGAAGTCGGCCTCATTGCTTTTGTTGTGATGTCTGGGAAATAGCGAGTTGCACGCCCGGCAACACGCGTCACATCTTCCAGGTCACAGGAAAGATTTGGTTGACACCGCTTCCGATCGTTTTATAATCATTCTCATCCGATAATCATGTTCCTCACCCATGCGCCTCACCCATGAACAGTTCCGTGAGCGGGCCGCGAAGCACGGTTTGGCGGTCACGCACCAGCGTCAGGTGGTCTATGAGGCCGTCATCGCTTCCCACGGACACTATTCCCCGGAAGACATTTACGCCGCAGTCCGGCGCCGCGTTCCGTCTATTTCTTTGGCCACCGTCTATAACAATCTGCGGCTTTTCATCGAGTGTGGGTTGCTGCGGGAGGTCACTCCTCATGCCACCACGTTGCGCGTGGACGGCAATCTCAAACCTCATCACCACCTGGTCTGCTCCCGCTGCAAATCGGTGCAGGACATTGAAGGAGAGTTCATCGATTTCAAACGGTTATCCCGGCATTTGCCGGTCGGCTTTGATCTGACGCAGCCGTTGGTCGAGGTCTTTGGCCTCTGCCGACGGTGCAGCGCCAAGAAATAATTTTTTACGCAGCATCCAGTCACTTATTCAAAGGACGAAAAGATATGGAAAATACACTCGCGAGTTCATCAGGAAGTGTTGTTCCCGAAGTTAAGGAAAAAAACTCCGCAACCGAATCGAAGTGCCCAGTAGTGCATGGCGCTCGCCAATCCTACACGAATGCCGATTGGTGGCCGAATCAGCTGAACCTGAAAATCCTTCACCAGCACTCTCCCCTGTCCGATCCGATGGACAAGCAGTTCAACTACGCGAAAGAATTCAAGAGCCTCGACCTGAAGGCCGTAATCAAAGACCTGCATGCCTTGATGACGGATTCGCAGGAGTGGTGGCCGGCGGACTTTGGCCACTATGGGCCGCTCTGCATTCGTATGGCGTGGCACAGCGCGGGCACGTACCGCATCGGCGACGGCCGCGGCGGCGCCGGGGCTGGGCAGCAGCGCTTCGCGCCGCTCAATAGCTGGCCGGACAACGTGAACCTCGACAAGGCGCGCCGGCTGCTGTGGCCGATTAAACAGAAGTACGGCAAGAAAATCTCCTGGGCCGACCTCATGATTCTCGCCGGCAACGTCGCCCTCGAGTCGATGGGCTTTAAGACATTTGGTTTTGGCGGCGGACGCGAGGACGTGTGGGAACCCGAAGAGTTGAACTGGGGACCTGAGGGCACGTGGCTGGCGGACGAGCGTTACAGCGGGGACCGTAACCTCGAGAAACCTCTCGGCGCGGTGCAAATGGGCCTGATCTATGTGAATCCGGAAGGGCCGAATGGAAAGCCGGATCCGATTGCCGCAGCACGCGATATCCGAGAGACCTTTGCCCGCATGGCGATGAACGATGAGGAGACGGTTGCGCTCATTGCCGGCGGTCACACCTTCGGCAAGACCCACGGCGCGGGCGTTCCCGCTCAGTATGTGGGCAACGAACCAGAAGGTGCCGACATCGAGGATCAAGGCTTGGGATGGAAGAATAAACTTGGCAAAGGTCATAGTGCCGACACCATCGGTAGCGGCCTGGAAGTGATCTGGACCACGACGCCTACGAAGTGGAGCAACAACTTCTTCACCAACCTGTTCAGCTACGAATGGGAACTGACGAAGAGCCCGGCCGGTGCGCATCAGTGGACGCCGAAAAATGGCGCCGGCAACGGTACGGTGCCGGATGCGCACAATCCGTCAAAGCGTCATGCGCCATCGATGCTGACCACGGACCTCGCCTTGCGGTTCGACCCGGCCTACGAAAAAATTTCAAGGCGCTTCTACGAGCACCCGGATCAGCTCGCAAACGCGTTTGCGCGGGCGTGGTTCAAGCTGACGCACCGCGACATGGGGCCGGTCGCGCGCTACCTTGGCCCGCTCGTTCCGAAAGAGCCTCAGCTGTGGCAAGACCCTGTTCCCGCCGTGGATCATAAATTGATTGGGGAGAAGGAGATGGCTGCGCTGAAGGCGAAGATCCTCAAGTCCGGACTGTCGATCTCCCAACTGGTGACGACAGCCTGGGCGTCGGCGGCGTCGTTCCGCGGCTCCGACAAACGGGGTGGGGCGAACGGGGCGCGCATTCGCCTGGTGCCACAAAAGGATTGGGAAGTGAACCAGCCGGGCGAATTGGCCAAGGTTCTCAAGAAGCTGGAAGCGATCCAGAAGGAGTTCAACGGCTCGAAATCCAATGGAAGCAGGTCCAACGGGAACAAAGCCCGTAACAAAGGAAAGCAGGTCTCACTGGCTGATCTGGTCGTTCTGGGCGGCTGCGCAGCCGTCGAAGAAGCTGCGAAAAAGGCTGGGCACAAGGTGAAGATTCCTTTTTCGGCGGGGCGCACGGATGCTTCGCAAAAGCAGACCGACGTGCACTCATTCGCCGTAATGGAGCCGATCGCTGACGGGTTCCGCAACTATCTCCGCAGCGGACAGGTCTTGTCGGCGGAGGAGTTGCTGGTAGATCGAGCACAGTTGCTAACACTGACGGTCCCCGAGATGACGGTTCTCGTCGGCGGCATGCGCGCCCTGAATGCGAACGTCGGGCAATCGAAACACGGTGTCTTCACCAAGCGGCCCGAGACACTGACGAATGATTTCTTCGTCAACCTGCTGGACATGAATACGAAGTGGGAGTCTTTGTCTGCGTCAGAAGGCGTGTATGAGGGGCGCGATCGCGCGACCGGCAAAATCAAGTGGACCGGCACGCGCGTCGATCTCGTCTTCGGCTCGAACTCTCAGCTGCGGGCAATCGCAGAAGTCTATGCGTGTGACGACTCGAAGGCGGCGTTTGTGAAGGACTTCGCGGCTGCGTGGAACAAGGTGATGAACCTTGATCGTTACGACCTTGCCTGAGCTCGCCGGAAGGATTTCGCTGGCACGGCAGAGGCCGGGGTTCGAGTCCCGTTCAGCAAGGAGGGCGATGTACTTCGAACAGTTTTATCTGGGCTGTCTGGCGCACGCATCCTACATGCTGGCCTCGGAGGGCGAAGCGGTTGTGGTTGATCCGCAGCGTGACGTTGAGATTTACCTGCAGGCCGCGGAGGCAAATCAGGTTGCTATTCGCCACGTCTTTGAAACTCACCTGCACGCCGACTTCGTTTCCGGGCACAGAGAGCTGGCCGCGAGAACCGGTGCCCGCATCTACATCGGAGTGCAGGCTGAGGCGACGTTTCCTCATACTGCAGTGCAGGACGGCTTCCAATTAAAGGTTGGGAAAATACGGATCACAGCTCTAGAGACGCCGGGGCACACTCCCGAGAGCATGTGCCTGGTAATTACCGGCGAAGAGAAATCTGCGGCGCCCTTGGCCGTTCTGACCGGCGACACGCTTTTCCTCGGCGATGTTGGCCGCCCGGATCTTTCCAAGCGTTACGGTCCTGCGCAACTGGCTGGGATGCTATACGACAGCTTGCACAATAAACTTCTCAAGCTTGCAGACGATGTGCTGGTTTATCCGGCGCATGGGGCCGGTTCGCTCTGTGGCCGCAACATGCGTGCCGAACGCGTTTCCACCATTGGAACGGAGCGGCTCACGAACTATGCGTTGCAGATTAAGAGCAGGGAAGACTTCGTAACGCAGTTGACCAGCAATTTGCCGTCGCGTCCAGAATATTTCTTGCAGGATGCGGAAATCAACCGCACCGGAGCGACGGCACTGTCGGACTTGCCGGCCCTGCCTCCGGTTGAGCCCTCCGAACTGAAAGCTCTGCTGGCGGAGGGCGGAATCGCGCTGGACGTTCGTCCGGGCGAGCAGTTTGCGGCTGGGCACGTGCCGGGGTCAGTGAATATTGCATTGTCGGGACAGTTCGCTTCGTGGGCGGGAGCATTGCTGGGCTTGGCTGCCCGTCCGGTCTTAATTGCGGAATCGCAGGAGGCCGTGTCAGAGGCTCGAATGAGACTGGCTCGCGTCGGCCTCGAGGATGCGCGGGGATACTTAAAAGGAGGCATCGAAGCGTGGAGCCAGGCGGGGTTGCCTTTGGCCACAACTCCGCAGATCAGCGTTGAAGCTCTTAGCGAGGGAGTGCGCGGCCAAGGCTTGCAAGTGCTGGACGTCCGCCGCGAGCCCGAATGGGAAGCCGGTCACATTGCAGGCGCTTCCTGGTGGCCCCTGGATAACTTTAAAGTCGCGCCCCCTGAAATCGATCGCAACATTCCCATTGCTGTGCACTGCAAGGGAGGCTATCGCAGCATGATTGCTTGCAGCCTGCTGCAGCGGGCCGGCTTCCAGAATGTAGTCAACGTAGTCGGAGGCTTCGACGCCTGGCAGCAGGCGAACCTTCCTTCCGTCACAGAGAAGCCGGCGATTGTTTGAGCGGGGTCGCAGTCCCTTTCGTAATCGCTTCATCGAGAAGCTGCTTCATCTGGCGGTTAGCCTGCCGCGCCAGCTCGCCCTGCTGGCGGCCCAATTCGCCTTGCTGTGCGCCGAGCTTCCCTTGTTTTTCTCCCAACGCGCTCATCTGCTCACCCACCTTTGATTGCTGATCGCCGGCCTGAGATTGCAGATCGCCGATCTTGCTTTGCAAATCCCCAATTTCCGATTGAATCTCGCCCACTTGCTCCATGGTCGCGCCGGAATTGAGCGCTTTCAGTTCGGCTTTGAGTTTGTCGAGTTCCGCTGTCATGTCCGGAACCTTCACGCGAACTTGTTCCATTTTGCCGCCGAGCTCTTCCTGTTGCTTGCCCAAAGCTTCCTGCTGCTTGCCGAGTTCTTCCTGCTTCTTGCCCAGTTCCTCTTGCGGAGCCCAGAACTTCCGGGCGCGATCGATGGTGGCCTGGTCTCGAATAATGTAGTCTTTGTCGTCACGCTCGAACCAGATGAAGTCGCCGGGAATTGTTTTCCTGAGTTTCTCGACCATCCGGGCGTCGTCCACCGATCCAGACATGGTAAGGGAATCGGTCTTGCCGGAGGCGATGACGAAACGCAGGTCGTCATCGTCGCCGTAGGCGTATGAATAGCCCTGGCTGTAGTAGCCGGGACGTCCGACAGGTGGCACAGGGGGAGCTGCTGCGATCGGAGCCATCGCCGCTGCCGACGGCGCGAGCGCCGGGTCAGGTTGAGAAGCCGGTTCAGCCGGAGGAGTCATTTCCGGCGTCGGAGCCAGAGCCGGCGCGGGTGGGATATCTGTCTGGGCCTTCGGCGCGCTCGCGGCCCGCGGCGGTGGGGGCAGCGTGATCTGGTCTTGTGAGCCTGCATTGTGGTTTGCCGGGCGCACGGAAGCGGCGAGATACACAACCGGAACCGCGAGGATGACAACCAGAACCGCAATCGATTTCTTCAGACTCATTGCAACACTTCCTTCCCAGGCAAGAATTCTTTCCACTCTTTGTTCCGCTTGACCTCGCTTGGCCATCGAAACCCCCTGCCACCAAACCCGTCCGGGTGCGGCCTGCAGGGCTTCGAAAAAGCTCAATAAAGTCCTGGCGTAATCTTTGCAGTCAGCGCCGCAGGACAATGCCGCTTCGTCGCTGGCCTGCTCGGCGAGGTCCCCGAGACGCCGGTCGAGCCACCAGGCGAGCGGGTTGAACCAGAAGATCGCGCGATGCAGAAGCGAAAGGCGTTGCGTCAGACCGTCGCGCCGCGCGACGTGCGACATCTCGTGCGCGAGCACCGCGTTGAGCTTGGCATCGTCCCATTCGCGCCATCCGGTGGGCAGCAGAATGGTGGAGCGCAGCGCGCCCATCGTGACTGGCACTGAGATGAACGTGGACTCGGCGACTCGCGGGGTGAAGCGAAGCCTCAGGGCGTAGGCTCGGGCGGCCATCCTTTGGGTAAGGTGCGGTTCGTCAATCGTAGTCGATGCTCGCATCAGCCGGCGGCTGAACGCGACCCCGACCAGGAATCGAACAAGAAGAATGCAAGCCACGGAGAGATAAATCCCAGCCGCGACTGTGCTCCAGGGAATCGAGGACCATAGGGATCGTGGGCGCGTGGCTGGCTCCACAACCAGAGTCGTTTCCATGCGCGGCGCTTTGCGGTTCGCCGGAGACGAAGACGACGTCTGCCTGATCATTTGGACGGACGATCTCCCCTGTATTCCCTCGTTGTAATCGCGCACGACGGAAACCTCTGCCATCGCCGAACGGACTGGTGCGGCTGCAACTGGCGTCGAAACCTCTTTGGCGCCGGGCTGTTCCACGCCATGCTGAAGAAACGACGGCGTGGGAACCGGCAGCGGCGGCAGCATCCGTTCCAGAAATGGCATGGCGATGGCGGCGTACAGCACAGCAGTCCAGGTGAAAAGGCGCGCGCAAGTGGTTTTCACCCGAAACAAAGCCAACCCGAGCCCCGCGGCGCAACCCAGCGCGAGCGCGCGTGCGGCGGGATTCACAACGTATGCCAGAAGGCTGGTGAACGCTTCGACGGCGGAGGGGAGCGTCATGACTTTGATCCCTTCTTTTCAGCGATCTGTTTCTCTCCGATCCTTTTCTCACCAATCCTGCGGGCCAGGCGTTCCAGTTGCTTGCGGTCGAGCACGTCGTTGTTCACCATGCCGAGGACAAGCTCCTCCGCTGATCCGCCGCAGAAGCGGTCGATGATGCCTTTCACCGCGCGTACGGCAACGTTCTGCCGCGCATCGGAAGCTCTGTAAATAAACGTTCGGCCCTCAATCTCGTGAGTCAGGTAGCCCTTTTCTTCGAGGCGGCGGAGCACGGTGCGGATGGTGGAGTCCTTCATCGGACGCGACGATGCCAGCGCTTCGCGGCAAGATTCGGAGGAAGATGGGCCATGGGTCCAGACGTAGTCCATAACGAGTTGCTCGACTTCTCCCAGGTTCTTTAGACGGACATGCGGTGTGTTAGTCATTGTAGCGTTACAATATGTAACAGTTGAATTAGCAGTTGTCAAGCACTAAAGATTTCGACAGCCGGATCTGAACCGGGGAACCCTCAGGGGAACAAATCTGACCGACGCGGCGTCTAACGTCTTACCGCCCAAAATCGTAGTGGAGCTCGCTTCATCGGGAATGTAAAATCGCAGGAAGTTTCGCGTCCGACGGAGGTCACAATGACACGGCATCTCATCGCACCGCTTCTCCTTCTGACTACTCTCACCTATCTAGCCGCGTCCCAGGAAGCGCCGCAACGCGCGCTCGTTGGCCAGAGTGTGATGGCAAGCCAAATCTCCACGAAAGTGGCTCCCGTCTACCCTCCGCTGGCGCGGCAGGCGCGCATCCAGGGTGCGGTAGTCCTAAAGGTCCGGATCAGTAAAACTGGAGACGTTCAGAACATTCAGCTGATCAGCGGACATCCCATGCTCGCCCCATCCGCCATTGAGGCCGTCAAGCAGTGGAAGTACAAGCCTTATCTGGTCAACGGTGACCCAGTCGAAGTGGAGACCAACGTGTCCGTGAACTTCAGCCTCGCCGGGAAGGCCGCCGGCGAAGGCGCGGCGGGCGACGCGGTCCGCGGCATTGCTGCCAGTGAGCCGGCCTCAGGAGAGACAGCTCACACTGCGCTCCCGCAGCGCATCCGCGTCTCCCCAGGCGTGATGCAGGGGCTTCTGATCTCGAAGGTGCAGCCAGAATATCCCGCCGATGCCAGGGATCAGCGCATTCAGGGCGCGGTCGTGCTTGCGGTCAAAGTCGACAGGGAAGGCACAGTGGCTAACATTCAGCTCGTCAGCGGAGATCCGTTGCTAGCCCCAGCCGCGATCGAAGCGGTTAAGCAGTGGAAGTACAGACCGTACCTGCTGAACGGCGCCCCGCTCGAGGTCGAAACCCAAGTGATCGTGAACTTCACGCTCGCCGAGTAGAAGTCGGCGGATTCGACGCGCGCACAATCGCGTTCCATCGTCCACGCCGTAAGAGATGTCCGCGTCCATCCGAATCGCGGTAGACTTCTAGTCCGGGCCGCGGGAGCGGCCTCTGATGAAAACTGCCAAACTTGCGAAATCCTACCGCATCGACGACGGCAAGCATTTTCGATTGAAAGACTTCGATCCCGCCGATACCGGGAACTGGTATTCGGTCGAGGAAGCCAACGAGCGCTTGCAAAAAGACGTTGCTCGCATGGAGAAATTGCAGGACAAGCTTTACGCCCAGGGCTGCTGGTCGTTGCTGCTCATTTTTCAGGCCATGGACGCAGCCGGAAAAGACGGCACTATCAAGCACGTCATGTCCGGTGTGAATCCTGAGGGCTGTCAGGTCTACTCGTTCAAAGTGCCGTCGGCGACAGAGTTGCAGCATGATTTCTTGTGGCGCACGACGCTACACCTGCCGGAAAGCGGTCACATTGGGATTTTCAATCGCTCTTATTATGAAGAGGTCCTGATCGTGCGGGTGCATCCCAAGGCGCTCGAAGCCGAGAACATCCCACCGTCTCTGGTGACGAAAAATGTCTGGGAGGAACGCTTCGAAGATATTCGCGGCTTCGAACGCCACATGGCGCGCAACGGCACGGTGATCCGCAAGTTCTTCCTGCACCTTTCGAAGAAGGAACAGAAACGGCGCTTCCTGGCGCGGCTCGACGAACCAGGGAAGAACTGGAAGTTCTCCGCGGCAGACATTCACGAGCGTGAATATTGGGACGACTACCAGAAAGCCTACGAAGACATGATCCGCAACACCGCGACCAAGCATGCCCCGTGGTATGTCATTCCCGCAGACAATAAATGGTACGCGCACCTGGCCGTTTCGGCGGCTATCGTGGAGACGCTGGAAGAGCTCAACTTGGCCTATCCAAAGGTCGATGCCGCGAAACGCAAAGAACTCCAGGCTGCCCGCAAAGCCCTCGCGAAGAAGTGAGCCGGCGTGGGAGTGAGGCCGGTTTTCCACGCTGCGCGTAACCCACTTCCGGGCCACGCCCTTGTTACTTCCGTGCCACCGCGATGGCACGGATGGGCCTTGTTGAGGCTGTATTCTGCTGCTATTTTGCCGATAGTGATGCTGATCCTCCCCTGTAGTGAATGACTGATCTGGATCGTTGGGGGTATGTATGAGGTTCATGCATCTGTGTTACGCGGCTCTGGGTTTTGCGGTGGCTCGCTGGGTATTCCGGCGAGAGCCAGTTGCTGATCCAGTCTCGCGTTTGCGGTCTTCGGGTCTGCTTTAGAAAGCTTGGGGCTAAAGCTTGGGCGCGCGCCCCGTTGCGCTTCCATTTCGTCAGCGCGCGCCCGGTTTTTTCTTCTCGTCGTAAGTTCGAGTACTAAAGTTTGCCAGGGTAACCTGCGCTCCACTACCTGCTCTCACTACAATCTCATTAGTGCGAGCACCCATACCAACCCGCTTGAAGCCTCTCCTTGTGATTGCAGGAATACTCCTGCTGGCCTTGCCCCCGTGCGTGTGCGCACAAGAATACGGAGATCCTCCGCTCGGAGATGTGGCCCGCAGTTTTCGGAAGAAACCAGCTCTGCCCGAGGCAGTCATCAACAACGACAATTTATCGAAAGTAGTGGACGATGCCGAGAGCCAGCGCGCGTCCGGTTCTTCACTAGTGTTCTCGCTCGACCCTGGAGGGAATAGCGTTCACGTTTCCTCGCCCGACGTCAGCTGCAGCCTGTCGTTTAGTGGCAAGACCACCTCGCTGTTGTCCGATCCAATCATGCTGGACGAATTACCGCGCAGCGAACTGGCCAAGCTCGATGGACCGGCGACGATCGACGGAGACTCACTTCAGGTTTCGATGCATAACGGTACGTCATGGGATCTGCGCGAGGTGGTCATCGGTCTCACCATCGTGAGGCGCCCCGAGCCCGGCGACACTGTTTCTTCCTTTGGGCAGGCGCGGATTCTTCCCGCGGCGGTGGGCTTTCCCGTGCAAAGCTCGTTCGAGAAGCAGCCCGACGTGACACTCCTGTTGAAAGTGAAGGGATCGGCAGCTCCATCCATGACCGCGATCTTCCGCACGCCCTTGAATTTTGCGCTCTTTCCCGATCAGGAATGGCATTGGGCAATCGTGAAAGCGAAGGGAATTCCGCCTCAAACCGCTCCCGGCGCAGTGACCATCACGCAACCCGAGCCGGGCACCGGCCAGTTTCCACCAGCGCAGACCGAAGCCGTCCCGCAGACCCCGCTCTTAATTCCACCGCCATCGAATCCCTCTCCATCGAATCCATCTTCACTGAATCCGGATTCCACGACGCACTGAGAGATAGACGCAGCTTCCCGGTGAAACCAGCCGTGCTAAACTGACCTCAAATCCCGTATCAAGGACAGGCGATGAAATTTGGAGTCATCATCTTTCCCGGCTCGAACTGCGATCACGACGCCTATTGGACCATTCAACAGGTTGCCAGGCAGCCCGTAACATTTCTCTGGCACGAATCGCACGAACTCCAGAACTGTGACGCCATCATCGTCCCCGGGGGATTCGCTTTTGGCGACTACCTGCGCACCGGCGCAATTGCCAAGTTCTCTCCAGTGATGGAGTCGGTGCGCCGCTTTGCCGCAAATGGAGGCCTCGTGCTGGGAATCTGCAACGGCTTTCAGATCCTGTGCGAAGCTGGGCTTCTGCCGGGCGCTCTCATGCGCAATACAGGGCTGAAATATGTCTGCAAGCCGGTGCAGGTGCGGGTAGAAAATGCAGCGACTCCTTTCACCAACGCATGTTCGAAAGGGGAAGTATTGACCATCCCCATCGGCCACATGGAGGGCAATTACTTCTGCGACCAGGCCACGTTGGATGAGCTACTGCGCGACGATCGCGTAGTTTTTCGCTACGCTACACCGGGCGGTGAGATTTCGCAGTCCGCCAATCCGAATGGCTCTCTGGACAATATCGCCGGCATCTGCAGCGCCGGCGGCAACGTGGTTGGCATGATGCCTCATCCTGAACGATCGGCCGAACCAGAGCTTGGCGGCACCGACGGGATGAAGATTTTCCACTCTATGGTAGGCGCGATGGCTAGCAAGTAAACTCGCTTTCACGAGCCCCAGACTTGCCTCTGCCCTGTGGAATTCTTGCACGAAATTCTGTTTGATAATCGTGCAAATTCCTGCTACTGTGTCCCCGAAAGCGCTTCCCCATTTCGCCCACTGGAACTGAAACCTTCAAGCAAATACTGGGAGGAGTGTGCTCAATGACGGCGAAGCAGATGCTCGATGCCTTTTCTGAAACGTTGATGCAGGATGAACGAATTCTGAGCCCGCGAGAGCGGGAACTGCTCATGAGTCTCCTGCAAAACTCCAGAGCAGTTTCTAGCGGCAATCCTGAGATTCAATCCGCTGTAACGGCAGCCATCGCGCGCTCGGTTGGGGAGACGGTAGCGCAACGCGCTTTTGGGTTGTTGGGTGGCAGCATCGTGGAACAGATACTGGCTCGATCAGGAATTTCTGCCGGAGCGGAAGAGGCAGACCTTGCCAGCGTAGTTCATTCCAAAGCGCCTCAGCCCCCAAACGCACCGCAGCCCCCAAACCCCGCCAGACCCAAGGCGCCGCAACCTCCTAACGCGCCACAACCGCCGAGTCAGGTTTCCCTGAAAGCGCCTCAGCCTCCTAATGCTCCTCAGCCGCCTAGTACGACTCCCCAGCCTCCAGGTCACGCGCCTCATCGGCACGATCCCAGAGCGCCCCAGCCGCCCAATGCTCCGCAACCTCCGAGCGGAGTCCGGCCCTCTGCGGTACCGGTCCTGCAGGAAGCACACGAGAGCAGCGTCGACTCGGGCAGGGGCGTCGGTGTTTTGGAAGCTCCCGCGATAGTTCGGGCAGATTGCGTTGTGCTGGATGAATTTCTGGCTCCGCAAGAACTCGACGAACTTGTTGAGTACGCGCTACAGCGGGAGGCAGAGTTTCGGAACAGCGAGGTAATCTCGCCGAGCGGAGACCCGGGTGTGACCGATTACAGCCATCGTCGCTCGCGTGTGCTCATGGACTTGGGAAAACATCAGGAAGTCATCCTGGACCGAATTCGAGGCATGCTGCCAAGGGTGCTGGATCGGCTCGGCGTCGAAGAGTTTCCGATCACGCACGTGGAGGCTCAGATCACGGCCAGCAATGACGGCGACTTCTTCCGCGCCCACAGCGATGACTCGCAAGAAACCATCGCCTCTCGCCGCATCACGTTCGTTTACTTCTTCCATCGCGAGCCGCGCCAGTTTGAAGGCGGGGAATTGCGCCTCCACGATTCGCGTGGACGAGGTGAGCAATATGTCAGCGCCGGAAGCTACCAGACCATCGTGCCGCAGCAAAACCAAATCGTGTTTTTCCCGTGCTCGGTGTTGCACGAGATTACTCCAGTGGAGTGCCCATCCCGGGCTTTCGCTGACAGCCGCTTCACTCTAAACGGATGGCTTCACGAGTAAAAGACACGGCCTGGCTTGAATGGATGGCCAGCTTGATGGGGGTAGGGTCGCGGCAGACGCACACCGCGACCCTCCCTCCCAGCCAATTCCATTGTCTGCTCGACGAGTTGCCGCTGCACTTGATTCCGCAGCGCCAGCTTGAGTCTCTGAGCTCTCGGCAGAGTCTGTCTCAGCAGCAACTGTTCCTTAACCCGCAATGTTCGGTGCTGTGCTCCGGGCAGGTGCCGGCTGAACTCGAACCGCATCGTCATCTACTGGAGAATTTCAACTTGCAAGGAACGGTAGCCTGGGTGAGTGATCCGGCTACTGGCTCGCTGCATCCATTTTGGCTGGGTCCACGGCTGGCAGCGGAACTTTCTCGTCTTCGTGCAGGGGAACCAGTGCCCGACTCCCTTACCACGGAAGCGCGCGTCTTACTAGCGGCCGCTGGTATTCTGGCGACCGCCGATCACGCCGAGCGCCGGGTCGCGGAGTGGGCTAAAGCCGTTGGAAAAGCTGCCCAGCACTTTCGCGAAAAAGGTTATGCACCTCTCGGCAGCTTGATTCACCCTTTCAATCTTGCAGCCTTGCGCCGCTACTATCGGCATGCCATCCGCCGGGGAACCATTCAACTCGGCGACCACCAAAGCGCGCGGCGTTACGTCGCCCACAACGAGAGTGTGGCACGCTTTTTCCATCATTCGATTGCGAATGCGGTGAGCTCCGTCGCAGGAGAAGCGATCAAGCCCTCGTATGTTTATCTGGCTTCTTACCTGAGCGGTGCTGAACTGAAGAAGCACACTGACCGCGAGCAGTGTGAGTTCAGCGTCACACTATGTCTGGATTTTTCTCCCGAACCAGAGTGCGAAACCTCGTGGCCCATACGCCTCGATACCGCTGAAGGAACCGTGACGGTTTATCAGGCACTGGGCGACGGCTTGGTCTACAGGGGAACGAAGGTGCCCCATTATCGCCACGTCCTGGCCGAGGGGCATAGCTCGACATCCATTTTCTTCCACTACGTGCCGGCGGATTTCTCCGGGCCACTGGAGTAGGACAGCCGGTACTCCCCTTGCGCTACCGCAGGCCGGAAATTATGAAGAGCTTGGAAGAAACTCCGTAATAGCTGTATGCAAAACGCGAAGCATCCCGCGTCACAACCACGGGAGCTATGTAAACCACACCCGCGGCCGTCACGGGTTGCAAGTCTTGGACGAGAACCTTTTTGCCACTAGCCAGGTTCACCTTATACAAACTCGTTGGAACCTTGCCGGGAAGGTATCCATAGACCGAAGAGTTGTCTTCTGACCACTGGACTGGAGTGAAACTCGGTTCGAGATCCGGAATCGGATGGGGCGCTCCTCCCGCGGCAGCATAGATCGCGACTCCTGCGTCGCTGGCTCGAAGAATGAATTTGCCGTCGGGCGAAATCGACCCGTCCGTGATCCCTTCCGGAGTGATCGGAATAGGCTTCCCACCACCGAGGTCCACGAGGTAGATACGCACGCCGTGCCCGGGTTCGCTGGCGTTGAGGGTGATGCGTTTTCCGTCCGCCAGGAAATGAGCAGTGCCATTTTGAACGTCCAGCCCGGGTATGGCAATCGTCCGGGGTTGACCAGGACCAGTGGGAACGAGCTTCACCTGACCCGGGCTGCCCGGGAAAATGGAAATCGCCCACTTGCCGTCAGGGGAAAGGTTACCTGCACTTCCTTCGCCCAGTTGCACCGGCGGTGACCCGTCAATTCTGCGAATAGCGAGTGAATAGTGGGACCCTGCGGCCTCGCTGGAATCTTCAAACAAGACCGACTGCCCATCGCGCGAAATGTCTTTAGCAATGTCCCAATCGTGCCATGAAATATCCACAGCCTTGCCATTGCGTGCGGCGGTTGCCATGGCAACACGTTCATTATCCAGGCTCACCAGCACTCGGCCGTCCGGCGCAACGTCTTCTAAGGTCATGCCTTCGGGCAAGTCCAGGATTCTCCGCACTTGTGCGGACATATTCACCGCGTGCAGGTCGCGGTTCATGCCCTTTTCAACGGCCGTGAACCAGATTTCCTTTCCATCGGGACTCCAGGCCAGGCCATCCTCGGATTCCCACTCGGGCGTAAGTACCGTTACATGGCCCCCGAGATCGATTAGGCAAACCGACCCGCGGTCATCCCACAGAGCGGGGTGGTCCATAAACGCGATCTTGTTGCCTTGCGGAGAAATACGCAGATGGCTGACCCAGCCCTTGCTTTGGTATAGAACATGATCAATCGGGTACTCGATTCGATCGCCCCCTTGGGCCTTGTGGACTACGGCGAGCTCGCCACCGGCATCCCAGTCAGCCGATGAAACGTCAGAGAGGATTTCTCGCGGAGACCCTCCCGCAAGTGGGGTTCGAGCCAGCGTGCCTCCGATCGTTTCCAGATGTGCCTGGTGAGACCCGTGGAGTGCCACGGCCAATTCGCCGGTCCGGGAGATCGCGAGCAAGTTTGCGTCCGCGAGGTTGAGCGTCTGCGATAGAAGGGAATCCCCGACAGTGGAGAAAAGCTGTTGCGGTTTGCCGTTCCAGGCCGCGCCGTAGACGATGGAGCGAAAGTCGGGCGCAAAGCGAGCCGAGTACACCGTTCCTTCTTCGAAGGTCAGGCGCCGGTAAGACGGAGAGGAAGCCTTCCGTTGCCACTGATTCACCAGGAGCAGCAGAGCCGCAAGCAGAAGCACTCCTGTTATTGCCCAAGGGACCAACCTTGCTCGCGACCGCGCAACTGCCCGGCGGGTTACTCGTTCGCCGGAGGGGTCTGAAAGAGTATCCAGCGCAAATGCCAAATCGCGGGCTGATTGGAAACGATTCTCCGGATCCTTCTCCAGACAATGGCGCACGATTTGCTGGATTGGTAAAGGGATGCCGACGCGCTCCAGATCGATTTCGGGAGCGTTTTCCTGGGCTACTGCGACCATCCCCTCAGTTTCGCCTTTAAAGGCTCGGTCGCCGGTCAACATCTCATAAAGAATAGTGCCTAAGCTGAAGAGGTCGCTGCGGTGGTCCACGCCCTGGCCACGCAACTGCTCGGGCGACATGTAGGCGACAGTGCCGATGACCGAGCCACTCTTGGTCACCGTCGTCAACTCTTCCACCGAACGCACGGCGTCTTCCGGCGCGGATTGCAGTTTCGCGACTCCGAAGTCGAGAATCTTCACCCGGCCATCGGTGGTCACAAACAGATTTTCCGGCTTCAGGTCACGGTGAACAGTGCGACGGTCATGCGCCGCGATCAGGCCCTGCACGATTTGCAGCGAGTAATCGACGGCCAGACGAATCGGCAGTGCTCCTTCGGCCAGCCGTTTGCGCAGGGTCTCGCCTTCCAGCAATTCGCAAACGATATAAGGAGACCCGTCACAGGAACCAACGTCATAAATGGCGACAATGTTGGGATGATTTAGCGCCGCCGCGGCGCGGGCCTCCAGCTCGAAGCGGCGAAGATGATCGGGGTTACCGCTGGAAGCGGGTCGGATCAGCTTTAGAGCTACATCGCGCCCCAGTCTTTCGTCCCGCGCCCGGAAAACCTCGCCCATGGCTCCAGAGCCGATTTTCTCAATGACCCGGTAATGACCTATGACCTGGCCAGTCATATGTAGAACGCCCCGAGTGGCATGTTAGGGGAGCCGTCCGATGCCGTCAATAACCCTATGCGGCCACTGTGCTGGCCCGAATCGGCGATATCTTGTATTCCATCCCGTTCGCCTGTGTTTTGGAGAGATACATCGCTGCCCGCGGAATCGGGTCGTGCTATAATTCTTTTTCGCCTGCATACTTACGAGGCAGCCTGTGAACTTTCTACGGGCGAATCCCGCGTCAATCAAGATCTTCAGATCCGAGGTCTAACCATGTCCGGCCATTCAAAATGGGCCACAATCAAGCATAAGAAGGGCGCGCTCGACGCCAAGCGCGGCAAGATTTTTACCCGTCTCATCAAGGAAATCAGCATTGCGGCGAAGAACGGCGGCGGTGATCCTGATTCCAATCCGCGGCTGCGAGGCGCCATTGTCGCCGCCAAGGCTGAAAACATGCCCGCCGATAACATCAAGCGCGCCATTCAGCGCGGCACGGGAGAACTGCCCGGCGCTACCTACGAAGAGTTTTCTCTCGAGGGCTACGGTCCGGGCGGCGTGGCGGTTCTGCTCGATATCAATACCGATAACCGCAACCGCACCGTCAGCGAAATCCGCCACTGTTTCGGCAAGAACGGCGGCAACATGGCCGAAGCTGGCGCTGTCTCCTGGATGTTCCATAAAAAGGGCGACATCATTATTCCCAAGAGTGCTGCCAAAGAGGACGACCTCATGAACATTGTTCTCGAAGCCGGTGGCGACGATCTCAACGACGATGGCGAGAATTGGGAAATCCTGACCGAGCCCTCTGCGTTCGAGACCGTGCTCGAAGCCGTGAAGAAAGCTGGCATCGAGCCCGCATCGTCCAGCGTAGCCATGATTCCTCAGAATTACATCAAGCTGGAAGGTCAGGCTGCCAACACGATGATCCGGTTGATGGAAGCGCTCGAAGACCAGGACGATGTGCAGAACGTGCACTCCAACTTCGATATCGACCAGAAATTGCTGGAAGAAGTGGCCGGCTAACTTCGGCGCCAGAAGATTTCGCCTTAGAGCCGCCCCTTGCGGGCGGCTCTTCTTCTTGCGGGAAACGTGCGGGCGAAAAGTTTTCAACACAACCGTGGAAAATTCTGTGGAAAAGCAAGGAAGTATCTTTGTAAGTGATTCAGGGAGAAACGGTTCAGCTCTTTGCACTGCGCCGTGGGCTGGCACTTTCGTGGTACGCGGGTACGCCGGTGCGGGCCGCCGCGTCAGCCATCCAATTCCGAGCCAACCTTGAAACTCAGACTCGACAAACTCCTGGTTGACCGAGGACTCGCCGCTTCACGAGAACGCGCCCAGGCCCTGATTCTCGCGGGGAAAGTGTTGGTTAACGACCAGAAGATCGAGAAAGCCGGCGCCCAGGTTTTGGCCGACGCGCCGGTCCGGCTGCTCGGCGAAGATCTGAAGTATGTTAGCCGCGGCGGACTGAAACTTGAACGCGCCCTTGAGCACTGGAATGTAAATGTTGCGGGCAGAGTTTGCCTCGACGTCGGCGCCTCCACCGGTGGGTTCACCGATTGCTTGCTGCAGCACGGCGCAGCTCGCGTGATCGCGGTCGACACGGGTTACGGGCAGATGGATTTCAAGCTGCGCCAGGATCCTCGCGTTCGACTCCTGGAAAAAACCAACGCACGCTATGTGACTAGAGAATCGATTGGCGAAAACGTAGACCTCATCGTGATCGACGTGGCGTTTATTTCCGCGACCTCGGTTCTGCCTCCCGTAGTAAGCGCCGCCTTCCCGCCGTCTGCCGAGCAACGCCACGGCCGGCAGGTGATCGTCCTGGTCAAGCCTCAATTCGAAGCCGGAAGGGAATTCGTGGGCAAGGGCGGTATTGTGCGCGACGAGGCCGCTCAGTCAGCCTCGGTCGAGAAGGTGAAGAGAACGTTGGTGGACCTGGCCTGTATTCGCACCGACGTAGTCGGATCGCCAATTCTCGGCGCCGAAGGCAACCGCGAATTCCTCCTCTGGGCAGGCTTCTAGGTTCAGCACGATTGTTCTGAGCGCTTCTAAATGGGATACTGGCACTGAAATGACCATCGAAGAATGTCGGCGCTTCTACTCGGAAGAGATACGGTTCGCCGCAAGCCTCCATTCGCCCGCGCTGGTCGAGGCGTTTGCGCAAGTTCCGCGAGAGAAATTCCTCGGACCCGGCCCGTGGGAGATTGCTTCTGCCGATATGCGAGCCATGTCAGTCCTGGGCGGTGTGCAGACGTCTTACACAACAGTCAAAGATCCCCGCGACATCTACCACAACGTGGTTGTCGCACTCGACAAAGCTGGTGACATCAATAACGGCCAGCCCAGCGCCCTGGCTCGCTGGATTGACGCTCTCGATCTCAAAGCAGGCGCTCGAGCCTATCATCTTGGTTGCGGGGTTGGCTATTACACGGCGATCATAGCGGAAATCGTTGGGTCAGAAGGCAGTGTGGTGGGTTGCGAAGTCCACCCGAATCTTGCGGCTCGCGCCAAAGAAAATCTTTCTTGCTATTCGAACGCGAAGGTAGAGGCCGGCGACGCCGCCACTTTCGACCCGGGCGAATGCGACGCAATCCTCGTCAACGCTGGAGTCACGCATCCGAAACTTCTCTGGTTGGATCGCCTGCGCGAGGGCGGACGCCTGATTGTCCCGCTGACCATGGCGATGACCCCGACGCTCGGGGTTGGCATGATGACGAAAATCGTTCGACATGGCAACAAGTTTTCCGCCGAGATTGTCACATCGCTGGCCATCTATTCCGGCACGAGCATGCGTGATGCGCAACTCGAACCCGTGATCAAGGCGGCGATGTCAAAAGGTGCATTGATGAAAATGAAATCTGTTCGCCGCGACCCGCACGAGCCGTCCGATGCCTGCGTGATCCACGCTGCCGACGTGTGCTTAAGCATTGTGGAAATTGATTAGCAGCCGTCTGATAGATGACTTGGAAGGGGTGCGGCGCTAGCTCTTAGCCGGCCATCCTCAAAGTTTCTGGGCGGAATTCTGTACAATCTTTCTTTCTGTCTTCCAACATGGCAAGCTCGTCCACATCTTCTTCGAAGAAACTCGCGGCCATCATCTCCCGCCCAGCCCGGCCGGAGGTTCAACGCACGGTTCCCGAACTCCTGAAATGGCTTCTCGCTCACGGCTATCAGGTGATCGTCGATCCGGAGACCGCCAAGTATTCCAATGGCCACGAGGAAGTGCCGCGCCCGCAAATGTCCTCGCGGGCTTTGGACCTGGTCGTCGTCCTCGGCGGCGATGGCACGTTGCTTTCCGCAGTCCGAGCCACTGCGGCCATCGATGTGCCGCTGCTCGGGGTGAACCTGGGCTCGCTCGGTTTCCTCACCGATGTGCCGCTTTCTTCGCTCTACTCCATGCTCGACTCCATCGCGCACGGCAGCGCCGCCGTCGAGCACCGTTCTCTTCTCCAGTGTGATTTGCTGCGCGGCGACGAGATTCTCGGGAGCTATACGGTTTTCAACGACGCCGTGGTCAACAAGACAGCGCTGGCTCGCCTCAATCACTATCACCTCTTCGTCGATAAGATGTTCGTCTCCAGCTACCGGGCCGACGGAATGATCGTAGCGACGCCTACAGGTTCAACCGCCTATTCTCTGTCCGCCGGTGGTCCTGTGCTGATGCCGACGGTCAATGCTTTTGTGATTACGCCTGTGGCTCCGCATGCGCTGACCCATCGCCCGCTGGTAGTGCCAGATTCGGCTGTGGTCGAGATTCTGCTTCGGGGCGAGGAAGTGGCCTATCTCAGCCTGGACGGCCAACCCGGCCTCGATCTGCGCGATGGAGACCGGGTCCGGTGCCACAGGTCTGAGCACAGAGTCAGCCTGTTCCACACCGATACCGATTTCTTTCACGTGCTGCGCACGAAACTGAAGTGGGGAGAAAGATAGCAGAGAGGTTCGTATCAGGAATGTCTTCAGACATGCGGTAAAAGGCTGCTTATCGGCGCGCGCTGCATTTCGAGAGTGGAACGGATTTCTACAACTCCGCCAAATAGAGTTCCCGAACTTTCTCCCGGCGCCGGATGACCTTAGCCGACTTTCCACTCACCAGCACTTCCGCCGGACGCGGACGCGTATTGTAATTCGAGGCCAATACCATCCCGTAAGCTCCAACATCAAGAATGGCAAGCAGTCCACCTTCTTCGACGCGGGGCAACTCCCGATCGCGCGCGAAGAAGTCGCCGGACTCGCACACCGGGCCCACAACATCGACGGTCTCTTTCCTGACGGACGGCTCGTTGGACTGCACCACAGGAACAATCTCGTGGTAAGCGCCATACAGCGCAGGCCGGATCAGGTCGTTCATGGCCGCGTCGACCACCAGAAATCGCTTGTCATCGTTCTCTTTTCTGTAAAGAACAGAGGTGAGCAACACCCCGGCGGGCCCGACGATCGATCGCCCCGGCTCAAGCAGCAAATGCACATTCAGACCACGCAATGGAGTCTTCACGGCGCGAGCATAATTCGCAACCTGCTCAGCAAACCCTGATCCGGGTTCTTGATAGGCAATCCCGAGTCCCCCACCGGTGTCGAAATAATCCACGCTGTGTCCGTCGGCACGCAATTCGCGAACAAAATCGGCGACTCGAGTCGCCGTTTCCGCAAACGGGCCAACATCGGTGATCTGCGAGCCGATATGAACGCTGACTCCCGCGACCTTCAAATACTTTTCTCCGGCGGCCTTCGCATATAACGCGCGCGCCGCCGAGATCGGCGCGCCGAACTTGTGTTTATGCAACCCAGTAGAAATATAAGGATGAGTATCCGCGGCTACGTCTGGATTCACGCGCAGCGCCACACGCGCCACTTTGCACAACCGCGTCGCGCACTCTGCCAGAGCCGAGAGCTCCGATTCGCTTTCCACATTGAAAAGCAGAATCCCAGCCTTCAAGGCGAAAGCCATCTCGTCACGAGACTTCCCCACGCCCGAGAACACGGTTTTCTTGGCCGCACGCCGGTCGGCGGCCAGCACCCGCTCCAGTTCTCCGCCTGAAACCACGTCGAAGCCGCATCCCTGCCGAGCCAGCACGCGCAGAATGCTCAGATTGGAATTTGCTTTAACGGAGTAGCAGATCGTGTGCGGAACATCGCAAAAGGCTTGACCGAATGCCGCCAGCCGTTCTCGAATCGTGGTTGCGGAATAAACGTAGAGAGGAGTTCCGTAGCGCTCGGCCAGCCTGGTCAGTGGAAGATCATCGCAATACAGCACGAAATCCGCACCGTGGTCCAATCCCCTTTTCCGCTGCGCGCGGAAAACAAATCCCGGCGGCCGTTCTGATCCCGTAACTTCGCTGCGCCGGCTCATTTTTTCTTGGAAGGACTGTGCGCCGCGGAGTCCTTGACCTTGATCGCGACCACGGTTTGGTCATCGAAGGTCTCAACCCCGGCAGAATGTTCCGCCGCAGCTTTGAACAAAGAGTCCACCACGCAGTCCGCAGTGCGGCCTTTGCAGTCGGCGACGATCTGCTCCACTCGTCCCCGGCCAAACAGTTCCCCCTGGCGGTTGCGCGCGTCCAGAATGCCGTCGCTGAAGAACACGAACATGTCTCCCGGCTTCATCTTGAAACGAAACTCGTCGTAATCCGCATCGTCGAAAAGCCCCAGAGGCAGCCCGGTGGCATCGATCGAAGTGTTCTTTCCATCGTGCACGTAAATCGGGCGCGGCAAGCCTGAATTGGCCACCTGCAGGGTGCGATGCTCGTCATCCCAGACCGCGTAAATGATGGAGACAAACTGCGCCTCAATGCGCCGCTCGGCCAACGACAAATTTACCGCCGAGAGCATTTCAGCCGGGCCCGGCTCAATGGGCGCGTGCGAGCGCAGGATTCCGCTCACCAAAGCTGCGTAAATGGCCGCTGGCGCGCCCTTGCCGCTGACGTCTCCAATCGCAATTCCCAGCCGCGAAAGAGAATACGGGATGAAATCGTAAAGATCTCCGCCGATGGCTCGTGCTGGAGCAAACTTTGCGGCCAGTTCCAGGTGCGCCACTTTCGGCAGCGTCTGAGGAAGCAAGCGCATTTGCAATTCCCGCGCCAGCGCCAAATCGCGCTCCAGTCGGCGTTCCTGCCGCGCCACCTCTTCATACAAGCGCGCGTTTTCGATCGCAATCGCCACCTGCGCGGCCAGCGTCATCATGGTGCGGCGGTGATCATCGGTAAAAAATCCGCGCCGCGTGTGCTCCAGATCGAGCACTCCAATTACTTTGTCCTTATAGATCAGCGGCACGGCCAGTTCCGACCGCGTTTCCGGATTCAACCGGATGTAGCGTGGATCTTTGCTGACGTCAGGCACCAGGATCGCCTGCCTCGTCTCCGCCGCTTGCCCAACCAATCCGTGCCCCAGGGGAATCTCCTGCTTCAGGTGAACGCTCTCGTGGAAGCGCAATGAAAAACGATGCTGCAGCTTCTCTCCCGAGGCATCCAGCAGCAGGATGCTGAACATCTGAAAGTCAATCAAACGCCGCAACAGTTCCGCGATCCGGCCCAGCAGTTCGTCCAAGTTGAGAATCGAGGTCAACTCCCGCGCAATCTCGTTCAGCAGCAGCAGGATTCGCGCCTGCTTCGTGGTGCGCGTGTAGAGTTGAGCATTCTCAATCCCTGCTGCCATGCGCGAAGCGATCAAGGTCAACAGCCGGCTGTGCTCTTCGTTGAAATAGCCCGGGTCCTGCGCTTCCAGGTCAATCACTCCAATCACGCGATTCTTGGTGATGAGCGGGACCGCCAGTTCCGAGCGCACATTGGGCACGCCCGCGATATATCTGGGATCCTTTGTTACATCGTCGATCAGAATCGATTGCCGCAATTGGGCGGCCTGTCCGGTCACTCCTTCGCCCACCTTGATCCGCGCGCGCTCGGCAAACTCCGGCGGATACCCCACCTGGAAGCGAAAGCGCAGTTCCTGCGTCTTTTCATTCAGAAGAAGGATGGCGAAGATTTCGTAGTCGATGACTTTCCGCACCACCTCCGCGACCCGGCGCAGAGTCGTATCCAGGTCAAGCGAAGTCGCCATGACGTCGGCAACCTCCAGCAACAGCGGCTCAACCTGTAAATGTTTTTCGTGCGTGCCCAGAACAGACCCCATTGTTTTTTCTATGATAGCAGCCGTGCTTGCGGTACCCAGTACCCAGTACCTAGAGGTGGATAAGAGGTTGGCTTCATCGAGTCGGGTTGCCCTTGCTGGGTACTGGGTACTAGGTACTGCGTTTCACTCGCGCGGCACAATGCACACATCCGCCAAATTGCGGTAACGTTCGGCATAATCGAGTCCGTAGCCAACGACGAACTCGTCGGGAATGGTGAACCCAACGTAGTCGCCCTGCAGCGGCAGCTTGCGCCGCGAGGGCTTGTCGAGAAGAGCCGCGATCTTCAACGACCGGGGCTGATGCGCCATCAGCAGCTTCTTCAGAACCGTAAGCGTCAATCCCGTGTCGAGAATGTCCTCCACCACGATGACGTTCTTGTCCTTCATGGACTGGTCCACATCTTTCGTCAGCTTCACCTCGCCCGTGGAATCCCACCCGCTCTTGAGCTCCTGGCTTGGGCTGGGACGGTTGCCGTAACTCGAGACACTGATGAAGTCAAACGTAGCATCCAGTTTTATCTGCCGCGCCAGGTCCGCAAGAAATATCGCGGAGCCTTTCAGTACGCCGACCAGGATCACCGGCTGGCCCACGAAGTCGCGCGTAATCTCGGCGCCCAGTTCGGCGACTCGTTTCGTAATCTCTTCCCGCGAAATCAGCACCTTGAGTTCCGTCATGGCGTTTCATATTAAACTAAGGGGCAAGTCGCAGCCATGTTTGTTTGATGGTCTCTGCGAAATGGTTTGGCAGGTGAAAGCGGCCCGGAGTTCTCATTCATGAATCTCAAAGGCATTCAACTTACGTGGCTGGGGCACGCGACTTTTCGCATCGTGACGCCCACTGGGCAGACCGTCATCATCGATCCCTGGATCATGAACAACCCGATGTGCCCGGCCTCCGAGAAGAAAGTAAAGAACGTCGATGTCCTCCTCTGCACTCACGGCCACGGCGACCACATTGGAGACGCAGTCGAGGTCATCAAGCAGCATAATCCCCAGGTCGTAGGCATCCCGGAATTATGCGGATGGCTGGAGAAAAAAGGCGCCAAGAAAATCGCCATGATGAACAAGGGCGGCAGGCAGAAGGTCGGCGATATCAAAGTCACCATGGTGCACGCCGATCATTCTTGCGGAATCCAGGATGGCGACGAGCTTATCTACGGCGGTGAAGCCTGCGGTTATGTGGTCGAATTCGAGAACGGTGTGAAGATGTACCACGCCGGAGACACCAATGTTTTCGGCGACATGGCGATCATCCGTGACCTTTACGCTCCTGAACTTGTGATGTTGCCCATCGGCGATCATTTCACCATGGGACCACGCGAAGCCGCCTACGCCTGCAACCTGCTCAGGCCGAAAACGGTCATCCCAATGCATTTCGGGACGTTCCCGGTGCTGACAGGAACTCCCGGCGAGTTGCAGAAGCTGGTGCCGAACATCGAAGTCCTCGCCATGAAACCGGGTGAGACCATCGGCAATTGAAGATCACAGATCCATAACCATCAACCGATTTCCCGAGGAAAACACGTGGCCCAAAGCAAGCGCAAGAAAGAACCCAAGCCCAGATGGCGGCACCACAGTTTCGTTACCGCCGGTCCCGTCGATGATTATTTATATTCCGTGCTTCCCAAGCGCAACGAAGTTCTGGTGGAGATGGAAGCTTATGCGTCCGAACACAATGTCCCCATCGTCGGCCCGGCCGTGGCGCGTGTGCTCCAGCAGCTTGCCCTGATGATCAATGCCCAGACGGTTTTCGAATTGGGTTCAGCCATTGGGTATTCGACCATCTGGTGGGCGCAAGCGGTCGGCGAAAATGGCCGCGTCGTCTACACAGACGGTGATCGCAAGAACGCCGAGCGCGCCCGCGGCTATTTTGATCGAGCCGGTGTTTCCAACCGCGTCACCCTCCACACCGGCGATGCTCTTGAATTCCTCTCCGAGCAGAAACAGCAGTACGACATCATCTTCAACGACGTCGACAAAGAAGATTACCCGCGCGTGCTCCGTTTGGTTTCGCCGCGCCTGCGCAAGGGTGGGCTGTTTATCACGGACAACGTTTTGTGGAGCGGCCGCGTCGCGGAGAAGAATCCCAAGGATGCGACCACCAAGGCGATCCTCGAATTCAACCGCCTGCTCTACAATTCTGCGGATTTCTTTACTACGATCTTGCCCATTCGCGACGGCTTGGCGGTTGCGTTCAAGAAGTAGAAGGGACTGGCTGGGCCGATTGAAACTGAGTTATGAATGTTCGGGACGCCATTGCAAGCGCTGAACGCATTCTGCCCGGGTGCGCTGCCCCCGAAGGTGAGACCGACCCGAGGTGGCAGGCGATCATCGTGGTTGAGGACTTCGTTCAGAGCGATCCGGAGCCAATTTGGCCGTTCATCATTCGATGGGGCAGCAGCGTTGATGAGGATCTGCGAACCGCGATCGCGACATGTTTGCTTGAGGATCTGCTCAATTATCATTTTGATCGCTTCTTCCCGCGACTCGAGGAGGCAGTGCAGGGCAATTCGCTGCTGGCTGACACATTTTCGAGGTGCTGGAAACTTGGACAAGCGGAGGAAGAACCCAACGCCCAGCGCTTCGAAGCTCTGCGGGCATGGTGTGGAAGAATCAAATCAAAAACTTAGCAAGCCTCAAAAGAGTCAAATCGACTTCACCGGAATCGCCAGCAAATCCTCCACCAGCCCCACTTCTTTCTGCAAAAACGGTTCGGCGTAGGTCACGCCGCCCAGCATGCCGTAATACCGCGCCATCGCATCCACGCGCGTGCGAATTTCGTCGTGAGCAGGGAACAGATCCTTGCCAGCTTCCTGATCGCTAAACTGCGACTTGTAAGCCAGGATGGATGCGAACTTCTGCTCGAACTGCCCGCTGATGTCCACTACAAAAGTCGGACGCACGTCGTAATAAAGCGTAGCGTAGATGATCTTGAAAGGACGATGCGGCGCGAGAGGCCCATCCTTGCTGCCGCCAGAATTGGCTTCGCTGAAAACTGAGAACTGTGAATTGAGAACTAATTTTGCCAGTCCTGCCAGAAAGCAAGCTTCATATCCCAGCACGGAACAGGTGTAGTGATCCGGATGCCGTCCCTTCCAGTAAGGCAGAATCACCACGCGTGGCCGAGTTTTGCGGATCACGCTCGCCACTTTCAGCCGGTTCTCCCAGGTATTTTCGACGCGGCCATCCGGAATATCGAGTGCCCGCCGCCAGCTTACGCCGAGAATTCTTGCCGCATCCGATGCCTCGCGTGTGCGATCTTCAGCCGTGCCGCGCGTGCCCATTTCGCCTTGCGTCAGATCGAGAATGCCGGTGCGCTCGCCGCGCTGCGCCATCTTCAGCAGCGTGCCGCCGCAAGTCTGCTCCACATCGTCGCGGTGCGCCGCAATTGCCAGAATGTCGAGGCTCATTTGCGAATAAGTGTACAAGGGCCGCCGTCAAACGAAAACGGCCGTCGTAATCACGCCAGGGCCCGTATCAGCAGAATGGTTTGATCATCCGCGCGGTTGCCGAACTTTTCCAGTTCGCTCAGCAGACGGTTCATGATCTCTTTCAACGGTTCCACACCGTGCCCAACCACTGCCCGCTCGACGCCATCGAAGCCAAATTCCATTCCATGCGAATTCTCCGTCTCAATCACACCGTCGCTCAATAGCACGAACAGATCGCCCCGATCGTACGATGCGAAAGAAGACTCATAAGTACAGTCGCCAGCCAGCCCCAACGGAAATTGCTCCATACCGAGCCGTTCCGCCGTGTTGTCCTCACCGCGGTAGTGAAGAATCGCGGGATGCCCTGCAATCAAATACTCCACCTGTCCCTTACTCGAGAAGCGCAATCCCGCAAACGTCGCATACATCTCAGCCCGCTTCACCTCAGGCAAGACCCTACAAACAGTTGCCACCACATCAGGCATCGAGCGGCCCTGCGCAAAACCAAAACGCAAAGCAGTTTTCAGATTTCCCATCAGCAGGCTGGCCTGTATGCCATGACCCGAAACGTCAGCGATACAGGCGATCCAGCCAGCCTCGGTTGGAATCAGATCCACCAGGTCGCCGCCGACTTCTTCGCTCGGCAAGCTGACTCCGTATGCCTCGAAAGACCCCGTCCGACGCGCAATCGGGGGAACCAGCATCTGCTGCATGCTGTAGGCGATGTCCAACTCGGCCCGTGTCCGCACTTGTTCCAGGCCTTGGCTATTGATGAAAAGAAGGAACGACCAGTATCCCAGCAGGGTGGCTGACATCATGCAGATGGCATCGAGTGCGATCCGCTCATGGGCGGCGTCGGAAAGCGGGATGTGCGGCCCGCGTGGCAGCCGATCGGGGGCATAGTTGATCGCGATTCCAAGGACGACCAACACTGGAATCAGCTTGAATACGCGACGGCGCAGCGTGACAAAAGATACGACACCAGTCATACCGAACAATGCGGCCGAGAGCAACAAAGCCCATAGTGGAAGCCTCTTCCATCCTATGAGGTCCATGAAAAACCCCAATGCGCCCAGCGTGAAAAACAACGCAACCAGAACTCCAGCCATGCTGCGGATAGGCAAGGCTTGCCAATAACGCGCCCGTTTCCGCTCAAAACCAACGACACTCATCGGGAGCACGGTGCCAAGCGCGGCGAGCACAGTCCGCACAATCTTTCGTAAGGCCGGCTGGCGCGAATCCGGAGTAGTCATCCCATTAGCCTCAAATTGCCGAATGCTCACCGTCTTCCGTTTACTTCTTCCGCTCCACCAGATACCGCGCCAATTCTTTCAAAGTCTCCGCGCGCTCGCCGAAACTCTCCAATTCTTCGAAAGCGGCATTCACCAACGAATCCGCCTTGCGCACCGACTCTTCAACCCCGAACAGCGCCGGATACGTTGCTTTCTGCGCAGCCGTATCTTTGCCAGCGGTTTTTCCCAGCTGCTCAGAGGTTTGCGTCACGTCGAGTACGTCGTCCACGATCTGAAACGCCAACCCAATAGACTGCCCAAAAGCCCGCAGCTTTCTGACTTCGTTGTCGTTTGCTCCGGCGTAAAGCCCGCCACTCACCAGGCTCGCCGTGATCAGCGCCGCGGTCTTCGCGCGGTGGATATACTCCAGCATCTCCGCCGTGGGCCGGGTATGCTCGGCCTCGAGATCCACGACCTGCCCGCCGATCATGCCATCCAGCGTGCCCGTGCCACGCGCAATCTCCTCGATGATGCGCACGCGCGCCTCGGCCGGACATTCCAGCCCCGCCAGCACTTCGTAAGCCTGTGTCTGTAGTGCGTCTCCCGCCAAAATCGCGAGCGCCTCGCCGAAAACCTTGTGACACGTTGGGCGTCCGCGCCGCAGATCGTCGTTGTCCAGCGCCGGAAGATCGTCATGGATCAGCGAGTATGTGTGCAGCATTTCGAGCGCTGCCCCGAGTTCCTCGATCTTTCGCGGTAACGTTCCCGCGATCATGCGGCCGGCTTCCATGCACAGCACCGGCCGCAGCCGCTTGCCCCCGGCGAACACACTGTGGCGCATGGCCTTGTGAATCGATTCCGGATGCTGGGTTTCGAGCGGAATCAGCCGATCCAGCGCCGCGTCGGTCCGCGCCTGCCCTTGCTCAAGAGTCTCCTGCAGCATTGAGCAGTGAGTATAACAAGAGGCAAGTTGCCAAACCACGATCGCCAGAGGGAATTACGATGCGCAGGCCAGTGGAAAGTCATCCGGCAAATACGCTAGTATCGGGTGCGCCTGCTTGCGGGTCGCGGTGTGTACGTAGGAAACTGGAATCGGAAACATTCTGGTACTTGCAGTCGGGGAGAGGACTCATGAGCGTAGACGCGAAGAAGGATGCTTACTCGAGACGTGGATTCCTGGGGGTGGGGTCGGCCGCGCTTGCGGCTGCTGGGATGCTATCGGCGGATGCCGCAGCCCAGGATCAGAAACCGTATCCGGCAAAGAACGACCGAAGCGCCAGCGCTCCCGGTCCCGGCAATCCTCCGCTGGATGAACAGAATCCCGATTCCTTCTTGCCACCGCCCACCGACGCAGGCGGCGTGCAGACGTTTAAATATCCTTTTGGAATCTCTCATAAACGGATGCAGGAAGGCGGATGGTCTCGTGAGGTGACGGTCCGGGAGCTCGCGGTTTCCAAATCGATTGCCGGCGTGGACATGCGATTGACCGCCGGAGGCATACGAGAGCTGCACTGGCACACGGCTGCCGAGTGGGCCTTCATGCTTTACGGGAATGCGCGCATCACGGGGCTCGATGCCGATGGCAAGAGCTTTGTGAGTGACGTGACGGAAGGCGATCTGTGGTATTTTCCCACGGGAATCCCACATTCCATTCAAGGCCTGAATCCCGATGGTTGTGAGTTTCTGCTCGTGTTCGACGACGGCAACTTCTCGGAGTACGAGACCGTGCTGCTCACCGACTGGATGGCGCACACGCCCCACGACGTCCTGTCGAAAAACTTTGGTGTAAGTGAGCAGGCGCTGGAGAAAATGCCGAGGAGGGAGAAGTTTATTTTCCAGGCTGCCGTTCCCGGCCCGCTCGCGATGGATCAGAAGGCAACCGCTGGCTCGCTCGGACTATCGCCGCTGGATTTCTCATTTCGAACCTCACAGCCCGCGGTCACCAAGCGGACGAAAGGCGGAGAAGTCCGCATCGTCGATTCGAGCAGTTTCAAAGTGTCCACAACCATTGCCGCGGCCATCGTAACCGTCCATCCCGGGGGGATACGCGAACTGCATTGGCATCCCAATGCCGACGAATGGCAGTACTACATCAGCGGTTCGGGAAAAATGACCGTGTTTGCTACCGGAGGCCGCGCCCGCACCATGGACTTTCAAGCCGGAGACGTGGGCTACGTCCTGAAAACACTGCCACACTACGTGGAAAACACGGGCACCACTGACCTCAAGTTTCTGGAAATGTTCAAGAGCAACGCCTATCAGGATCTTGCGCTATCGGAATGGCTCACCCACACGCCGCCCGAGCTGGTGCTGGCTCACCTAGGCATCGATAAGGCGACCCTCGAGGCGATGCCCAAGGACGAAGTCGTAGTTATGCCGAAATAGCGCAATGCCGAAATAGCGCAATCGCGATTAGCGCAATGCCAACCCGCTGCTCAAGATTGCCAGGAACCTCAGGCCGCGGCGTTGTGTGCCATCGCCACGCTCCGCAAAACGGAACTCAAGACGTTCGGCACGTCATCCGAGGAACAAACGTCGCTGGCACCCGCATCCAGTGCCGCGATCCACAACTCTTCATCGGGTATGCGATGCGTGCACACAATCGGCAGTAAGGGAAAATCACGGTGCAGGTTACGCACATCCGTCAGGCGGGAATATTCCATATCTAGAATCACGGCTTCCGGCTTGTTCTTCCTGACTCGCTCGCGAAGCTCTTCACCGGAGTGCGTAAGATGTACGGAAGGAAAATGACGAGAAAGCCCACACGCCAAAGATTGGGCGACCTTGGGATCGCTTTCCAGGACAATTACGGTAGAGCCCATAGATCCTCCTGACTAAAAACCGTCAGCACAACGGACTAGGGCTGCGGGGAAGGGTTCAAAACCACTACTCCACAGACAATTTCAACTATGAGCCCCACCAGAGATTCCGCCTACCTGCGGGCAGGCGCCTTTTCCGCCAGGGGCTCAAACGGCTCGGCCTGGAGCTTCCCGTTCTTCTTCAACAGAATTTCCACCTTGCCCTCGGCCTGTTCCAGTTCCTTCCGGCAGGTGGATGAAAGGTGCATACCCTCTTCAAAGAGGGTGAGAGAAGTCTCCAGAGGCACGTCTCCCTTTTCCAGCTCCTGAACTATCTTTTCCAGTCGCTGAAGACACTCTTCAAACTTAGCCAACGGGGTTCGCTCCTTTCATATTGATGCAGCGATCTGTGCGCAGTGTCCAGTCTTTTTTTGTAAAGAGTCGGAGAAATGGACTCCCGTTTCTCCGCAAAAGGGAATTCTACGCCGTGGCGGAAGCTTCGCCGCCTCCCAGCGCCTCAAGAACATCCACCGCCGAACTATATCGTCCCTGCGGCGCGCTGATTTGCGCTCCCTGCACCCTTTGCCGAACCGCAACCAGCATCTCCCGCGCAATCGCGATCCCCTCTTCCCGGGCCGCTTCCGGATTTGGCGCGCGTGCCATGCGTTCCAGAATCGTGTCTGGCACTGAAACTCGCAGCTCATTCTTCATGAACTCGGCATTGCGCACGCTCACCAAAGGCCAGATCCCCGCCACTACCGGGACGCGGCAGTGCTCGATCCGCTTCAGAAAGTTTTCCAGCAACCGGATGTCGAAGACCGGTTGGGTCACCGCATATTCAGCACCCGCGGCAACCTTAAACTCAAATCTCCGGATCTCCTCGTCCAGATCGGTAAGCCCCGGATTCGCGCCCACGCCGATCACAAAGCCCGTGCCCGTGCCAATCGGATTCCCACCCAGGTCCAGCCCCAGGTTCAGGTTGTGCACAATATTCACTAGGCCGATTGCATCCACATCAAACACTGCCGTCGCGTCCGGATAGTTGCCCATTTTCGGCGGATCGCCAGTGATGCAGATCAGGTTCTTGATCCCTACCGCGGCTGCTCCCAGAAGATCACTCTGAATGCACAATACATTGCGATCGCGGCAGGTGTAGTGCAGAATCGCTTCGATTCCCGCTTCCTGCTGCACCAGCAACGACAGCGCCTGATTGCTCATGCGCGCCGAAGCCCGCGGACTGTCCGGAATGTTCACCGCATCCACACCCACAGACTTCAGAAATCGCGAGCCTTCCAACTCTTTGCGTATGTCGGTTCCTTTGGGAGGAACCACCTCCACCATCGTAACGAATTCGCCACGGGCCAACTTCGCCCCTAGACGCGATCGTTCCTCCAAAGGCTGAACGGGAGTGGTTAGGGGCGTAGCCGCGCTTCCCGTAACCTGGGCCGAGGCTGTCTTCCCCCTGGCGGCGCCAACGCGCAGAGCCGATTTCATCACACGCGTATGGTCCGGGGTGGTTCCGCAGCATCCCCCAACAATCCGCACGCCCGCCGCAACAAACTTCCGCGCGTAACTCGCCATGTATTCGGGTGAGCACAGGTAGATGTTCCTGCCTTCCACCGAACGTGGAATACCAGCATTCGGCTGCGCGGCAAGCGGCAGGGAAGTGAGGGCCCGCACTCGCTCGATCGCGTCCAGCATGGCCACAGGCCCCACGCTGCAGTTGCAACCGATCACGTCCGCGCCCCATTCTTCGAGTCGAGGCGCAAACGTCTCCGGATTGGAACCGTCCAGGCAGTTGCCGTCTTCGTCAATCGTAACCTGCACCACCAGTGGCAATTTTGCCCCCACGTCCTTGGCCGCCAGCATGGCCTGGTGGAGTTCCTCGAGGTAGCCAAAGGTTTCCATCATCAACACATCAACGCCCGCCTCCGCCAGCGCCGCGATCTGTTCGCGGAATGCCTGACGCGCTTCTTCGAAGGAAGTTTTCCCCAGAGGCTCGATTCTTGTTCCCAGCGGGCCAACCGATCCAGCCACCCACACATCGAAGCTTTTGGCAGCTTCCCGGGCCAGGCGTGCGCCCGCCCGGTTAATCTCACGCACTTTGTCGGCGATACTGTGGCGTGCCAGGCGAAAGGCATTGGCTCCGAAGGTATTGGTTTCAATGATTTCCGCCCCAGCCTGCAAGTACTCGTGGTGGATTCCGCGAATTAAATCTGGTTGGGAGAGATTCAACTCGTCATAGCATCGATTAATGAATACGCCCTTGTCGTAGAGCAACGTTCCCATGGCTCCATCGCACAGAACAGGGGACTGCTTGATCCGGGAAAGAAGGTCAGCGGCCATATACTTGGTCAGAATACAGGATTGATGCGCGTCGCCGCATCTGGGCTTCGGCCTGGGGGCCGACCCAGAGGCGCCGCCCATCGCCAGAACTGCGAATGATGAGAACTCGGGGGTCTGGTATAATCCGCTATTTCGCACTTAAATCTCAATTTTTCATGTCGTTAGGAGCCTCCCGTTTGAAGAGAGTTGCGCTCGTGCCTGCCCTGCTCGTGGTTGCCAGTTTCAGCTTTGTCTCTTGTGGCGGGGGGGGCAAATCCGGACCTCCCAGCGGATTGACGACTCGCGTCTTTGCCTCGCAGAGTATCTCAAGCCCCACCGCATTCCCTGGGATCCTCATCATTAACGGGCAGTACGACATAGTCGCGCGGGCGCGTGAAATCAGCGCCGGTTCTTCTCCCGGCCTCATGGCCATATCGCCCAACCGGTCGAGTTTGCTGGTTTTTGATTCGGCGACGAACAGTGTTCAGGTCGTGAACACTACGACGGAAAGTTCGAACGGGAGCATCTCCGTGCCTGGATCAACCACTAGCATGGTCAATCTAGCGAGCGGGGATGGTTACGTGGCCGTGCCATCGGCCCCGATGAACACAGGTGTTCCTCCAGGAGCGATTGTGGTGCTGAATCTAAACAGCGGTGGCATCGCAGCCACGGTCCCCATCCCCAGCGCGCAGACCGTGGTATCCAATCCGGACGGAACTGAGCTTTTGGTTTTCAGCAACGATTCCGATTCCGTGACCATTGTGTCGCCTCTGCTGGTGAACACGGACAATCAGGTCACGACCACGGTCGCCGGCTTCGATCGTCCCGTCTATGCGGTCTTTAGTACCGACGGCAGCACCGCCTACGTCTTGAATTGTGGTGCCCAGTGTGGAGGCACGCAGGCCAGCGTGCAGCTTCTGAACATGACCACACCGCCGACGCTTGGTTCGGTCATCCCAGTGAATGGAGCAACCATTGGCTTCCTCGCCGGATCGACGCTCTACGTTGCCGGATTGGGAACACCCACAGGCCCACCCTGTAACTCAATCCCCTCTGCGGCTCCCACCGCCGCAACCTATTGCGGCACGCTCGACCTCGTCAACCTGACCACCATGCAGGATCCCTATTACAACAATCCGGCCGCCGAAATTGCCATCACCGACGGCTACCACGACCGCATCGACATGAGCGTCAACGGCCAACTCTTTGTCGGTTCCAAGACCTGCACCAACGTCGGCGACGTCTATGTTCCCCAGGGCGAGGTGCGCGGCTGCCTCTCCATCTACAACACCTCCAACGGCACCGTCGTCATTCCTCCGGACAACGGAGACGTCACCGGCCTGCAAAGCTTCACCACACGCTATGTGGAGTACGTTGCCGAGGGTGGCAACCTGCGCGTCTACGACACCCTCATCGATGCTTTGATCCCGCCCAACGACTATATCGAAACCGGAACCATCATCACGCCGGGCCAGATCATCGACCTGAAGGCCGTCGACTTTTTCTGATTCAGTTGGGCTCGTTTTGAAAGGGCACGGTTTCAGCCGCGCCGTAAATCCGTTCCGACGGCGTCATCCCGAAGCCCCGCGTTTTCTCCAGCGGGGCGAGAGCCTGCCCTGAGCTTGCCGAAGGGGATCTCCCGTGGCACACTGCCGCCCCGAAGCGCGTTCGGCCCGCTTCAATTATCGCGCAGGCTCCAACACCAGTCGATGCGCCCCAGCCGCTTGCACCGCCTGAGAAGTGAACGGCAAAGTGAAGGTCGAGCCCTCATACCAGGCCTTCCATTGGTCCATGTAGTAAGGACTGAGGAAGTTTCCGCCCTGGCCGGTGACAGTATTTAACGTAGACTGGTCGAGGTCAGCGAGATTCGCGGTGAAACGTTCCGAAGGCCCGTGAAGGCGGGTCACGGCCTTAACCGTGTAGCCACTGCCGGATTGCTCCTGCACTCCCGGCGCGGTCCAGCGCCCAACCAGAGGAATCTTTCCCAGCACAGGGTGATCAATTTCCACGGAGTTAAAGCTGCCCCAGTGCCACGAAGCCAAGTCCTTGGGGGCGTCCGGCTCGCTCACCGCAGCTTCCACTGCGGCAGTCAACAGTTCATCGTAGTTCGGAAATTTTTGCGGCAGCCAGCGCTTGGGCTGATGCAGCAGAACATTTTGCAGCCACACCGTTTGCATCTCCCAATGGTATGTTTTCCAGCTCAAGGATTCTTCCTGCTGCTTCGGATCTTCCGGCGCAGGTCCCAGGAGGGGCTCAAGCAGCAGTCGCCTCAGCTCCAGCGCCGAGCGCACGGCAATCGTGGGCGCGGCTAAAGATGCCAGCATTCGCCCATCCCAGTTGCGCATCAGATCGGCAGCCTGTTTTGCCCGGACCGACGCTTTCGAGGCATGGTCGACGGCATAGACAAAACGCTCGGCCGCGAACAGATCATTCTCGGAATGAACATCGGTCTCCAGCCCAAGCATGTCCGCGGCCGTAAACTTCCGCCCGGATTCCAGCACGTGATAAATCCGCTCCGTGCGCCACGGCGCTTCCCACTCTGCGCTGATGGAATTTGCATAACCATCCGGCGTGATGCGTCCATTGGCAGTAGCGATCACTCCCGACGCAGGATTGTAAATACTGGGCAGCTTGTCAAAAGCAATGTAACCCGTCCACTCATGCGCATCGTCCGCCCCGCTGACCGGCAGACTGCCGTCGCCGGCAGCACGAATCGGAACGCGTCCAGTCGTCTGGTAACCAATATTGCCATCGACGTCAGCGTAAACCACATTCTGTCCCGGCGCATCGAGTTGCGAAAATGCCTTGCGGAATTCTTCCCAGTTCTGTGCCGCATTAACATCGAAGAACGGCATATGCAGTCCGTCATAAAGCGTCCAGCGCAAAGCAACCTGCCGCGTCTCGCCCGGCAGAATATCCGTGACGATCGGCCCATGCCGCGTGATCTTTACGTCCACGCTTACATCCGGCTCGCCCTTCACGTGAATCACTTCGATGCGATGCTCCGGCTGCTGCCAGCCCTGCGGCGTCTGGTAGGCTCCCTGCGCGTTGAAGTTTTCGATGAAGGCATCCGCCACGGTCGGCCCAACATTCGTAAAGCCCCACGCAATGCGCTGATTGTGCCCGACGATCACGTAAGGCATTCCGGGCAGCGTGACTCCAGCAACATCCACACTGCCCGACTTCAAATGTGCCTCGTACCAAAGGTTCGGCATCTGGTGCCCGAGGTGCATATCATTCGACAGCAGCGGCTTGCCCGTGACCGTGTGCGCTCCTGAGACCACCCAGTCGTTCGATCCATTCACGGCCTCGGGAGTGTGTTGCGCCCAAATTTCTGCGGCGCCTCTGTGCTCGGTCACCGAGTTGTCCGGCCCATCTTCGTCCTCATCGTCGGGGTCACCCTTGTCCTGCTGATCGTTCAAGTCTCCCCGCATGACGGTCGGCGGACGATCGTGCCAGGACCGGTTTACATACAGATCAGAGGTCAACTCCGGCCCCAGCTTGGCCAGAATTTTCTCCCGCGCAAGCATGTCTCCGAATGTGTAGTAGTTGAGATCCTTCACCATCGAGTTTGCGATGACGATGGAATCCTCCGGCTGCCAAGGTTTCGGCCGGTACTTCAAAATGCGGAACTCAATCGGAAGGCTGCGACCATGCGCCTCGATGAAGGCATTCACCCCACCCGCATAAGCATCAAAGTAAGACCGATCCCGCGGGCTAGCCGTCTGCAACCCTCGTCTCGCCGCCGCCCGCAGTCCCAGGATGCGCTGCTCGCGATCAATCTTGAGTGTGCCTTCGCCCAGAATCTCGGAAAGCTCTCCGGCTCCGAAGCGCCGCATGATGTCCATCTGCCACAGCCGGTCCTGCGCCGTGATGTAGCCCTGAGCAAAAAATAAATCTTCCAGAGTAGCGGCCTCGATAGCCGGCACCCCGTGCCCATCGCGCGTAACTTTCACTGCCGCCGAGAGACCTTTCACTTGAAGATTTCCATCAAGCTGCGGCAGGGCAGCGCGCACGATGAAGTAGGCGCAAGCGACCACGCCCACCACCAGCAGAACGAGAATCAACAACAGCCAGAGAAGAACACGAAGCCCGGCAGATCGCCGGGCAACAGGAGCGCTGGTAACAGTAAGAGTGCTCATAAACAGGTCGATTCTAACAGTCCCAGTCGCCAGAAAGATTCACATCGAGATAAGCCTGAGGCTTTACCCCGTGGTCCTCCGTGTTCCCCGTGTTTAAGATCTTAGGAAGCAATCACCAATCCTGATCCACCACGCCAGCTGAAAATGAATTTCATTTTCAAGATGCCGATGCTATCCTGACCCTTCATGCTGCAAAAGCGCATCGATGATCAGCCTTCCATCTCGCGCGAGATGGTGCGCGAAGCCCAGGATATCCTCCACCGGCACCTGAAGCGTGTCGGCCTAAAGCAGACGGCACAGCGCGACACAATTTTGCGTACGTTCCTCGAAACCCGCGACCACCTCTCAACTGACGAACTGCACCGCCTCGTCCAGAAAAAAGACGCCGGCATCGGCTACACCACCGTCTATCGCACGCTCAAGCTGCTGGCCGAGTGCGGACTGGCCAGCGCAGTAGCGTTCCACGACGGCATTGCCCGTTACGAGCACCAATACAACCGCCGCAGCCATCACCACATGGTTTGCACCGAGTGCGGCGGGTCTGTGGAATTTTTTTCCAAGGAAGTAGACCAGTTGGAACAGGAGATTGGACGCAGACACCACTACACGACCACCCGTCACACCTTCCAGATATATGGCGTCTGCGAAGACTGCCGCAAAGCCCGGCCCGCCTGAACAAACTCGGGAAGGGCACCGATTTCAGTCCAGTTATTCCGACGGCGTCATCCCGAAACCCCGCCACATCAGGGATGCAGCATCCCTCCCGGCGCCAGCAATTCAAAAGGATGAAACGGTATGTTCCGCGCAATGCCAAACAAAATGATTACGGCACAAAGAGCGCGGATCCAAACTGCGGGCAAGAACAGCCGCGGCAGATATTTCCCCCGGATTTGAAAAAGCACGTAAGAAGCCGTCCCATAAGCCAGGAACGGCATCAACACAACCGTCAGCGGATTCAGCGCCCACGCCGCACGCAGGTTCCCCTGCAGAAGCTGGTGCATAGCCCGCAAGGAGCCGCAACCAGGACAATACCAGCCAGTCAGGTACCGCACGGGGCACGGTGGAAAAAGCCCCGACGTGGCCGGGTCGAAGAAATACAGCATCGCGATGCTTGTCGCGAACACTGCCACCATCCCGGCCAGCAGCAAGTTTTTTCGTGAATACGGCATCGGCAGATTCACCGGCTCTAATGGTTCAGATTGCTCAGGACACCCGCAGCAATCAGGACCCCATAGATGAGTCCTACCGCCAGTCCCAGACCCGCCGCAATCATGCACCACATCTTCGCATTCTTGGAAGCAAGTTGCGCTCCCGCCATATCGCCAGCCTGCAGCTTGCCGTTGACCTGGGCGGCGTAAACGATGGCCGGAATGCCCGCAGGCAGACAACACAGAACCGTGACCAGAATCGCGAAGACCAGGTAGTTTTGCACCGGCACGGCGGGCACCTGCACCATCGGAGCCTGCTGCACGGGGAGGGGCGGCGCCCCTACCCGTAAACTCCTGCCGCACTGCGTACAAACCATCGCGTTGTCCGCATTATTGGCACCGCATTGAGAACAGAACATTCCTTGCCTCCCAATCACAAATTAGTCGCGCAGTTTCTTACAAGGTCGAGCCACTCTCCAGGCAATCCTGCGGCGAGCCCTTGGCATCCGTTTTCACAACGCCGGATTCGTCGGCGCAAAAGGCTCTCGTCCCCGTCGTGTTCCGGGACATGGGATAAGCCACTACCCGGTACTTCACGTTCGCCGCACTATCAGGGGATGCGCTGCAGTCCGACAGCTCGAAGACATATCCGCTCTTCTGTCCGCTTGCCAATCCCGCGTCGATCAGCCCAGCGCCCGACAGATCGGAAAGCGTGCAGGTGTAACCGGCTTCGGGGTGGGCTGAAACGTAGCCGACTTCAGCAACCACCAGCGTGCGAACCCCCGCCGCCGCCGATGCTTCATTGGCTGCCATTCGCGCGCGCAGCAGATTGGGAATCGCAATCGCGGCGACGATCAGAATGAAGGGAATCGCCGCCACTCCCACGTAGCCGAGCACCAGTCCTGTCATAGCGAGCCCCTCGCCTTTGAGCCGGCCCGCGCTCTTGCGGATCTCGGAAAGAGAGAGATGCCCGAAAATAATCGCCGCCACCGACATGGGGAAGACAAACAGGAAGAGTCCGCACACCAAACTGACAATTGCCTTGGTGCTCGTTTCCGCAGGAGTTCCCGGCGGAGCCGTAATCGCCGCTGGCACGGAGACTTCCTTGCCGCAGACTCTGCAGAACCTCTCGCCTTCTGACACATTATTCCCACAACCGGCGCAGAACACGAAGTGTTGCCTCCCAGGTCTGGGTGCGAACCAAAAACCCTTTGCCTAAATTTTCACAGAACAGTACTCCTCGGGTTGCATCCCGTCAATCGCTTAAATGTGTTCTTATGTGGTTTGCCTCGCTGCACCGCCTTCTGATAAGGTGCGCGGCAACGGCCTGTAGAAGGTGTGCTCGCAAATATGCCGATCTCTTGCCCAGACTGCCCCGCACAAATGCCCGATACCGCAGCCTTTTGTCCCGGCTGTGGCCGCGCCATGAGTCCCGTCGAGCGCGCTCGAGGCACCGTGGGCGCCTTGCCTGAGACCGTGGCCGGCGCCTTGGCTTACTTTCTTCTGCCGGCGATTGTGTTTCTTCTCGTCGAGCCCTACAGCAAGAACCGCTTCGTGCGCTTTCATTCCTTTCAGTGCCTGGGTGTGTGTCTCGCCGGCATAGTAGTTGCAGCCTCGCTCAGGGTGGTGGGTTTCGGGCTCTTCTTCATCCCTGCGATTGGCCACTTGCTGGTCTGGCTCGTCTCCATGGTCGTGGGCCTCGGGTTTTTCGCCATCTGGGTCGTGCTCATCGTGAAGGCGCTGCAAGGCGAAATGATCAAGCTTCCGGTAGCAGGCGATTTTGCCGAACGCCACACTTCCCCGAGCTGAAGACAGAAACCTGCACCGAATCGTGGGTTTCCGATGTCCAGGTGATCCCTACAGCGCAGAAATTCGTAAAAGGCAGAGATTCGTATCAGGGCATGCCTTTAGGCATGCCGTAAAACACCGGCTGACAGGCGCGCCTTCAGGCGCTGAATTCGCGGTCCGACTGTTTGCTTCCAATCCCTTTTTCTGTTACTTTGCCGCAGCGTCGCTGGGCACTCAACGCGCGTGACCTGGCGGGCAGCCTCAGGTTTCGACTAAAAGCTGGAGGGGGACTCCCATGGCATTTTGCAATCAGTGTGGCGCACAGGTTGCCGACGGCACGACCACGTGCCCGGCCTGTAGCAGCCGAGCCGCAGCAGCCGCACCGGTAGCCCCTGCCTCGGGAATGACCGACAACGTCGCCGGAATGCTGGCCTATGTCACCTTCATTCCAGCCATCATCTTTCTGGCCATGCCGCCCTACAACCAGAGCCGCTTCGTCCGCTTCCACTGCTTCCAAAGTATTTTTTTCTGTGTCGCTGTATTTGCCATCCAGGTCGCACTTTCGCTTTTCTACGTCGTGCCGTTCCTGGTCTTCGTGATCTGGCCTTTGCACAGGCTGGTGGAGTTGGGAGCGTTCATTCTCTGGATTATCCTGCTGCTGAAGGCGAATCAGGGCCAAATATTCAAGCTACCCGTAATTGGCGACCTGGCCGAGAAGCAGGCTGGCTAAGCTGCAGGCTGCGTCCTCGCATCGCGGCAGTGGGTCAGTCCCTCATTCCGACGGGCGTCATCCCGAAGCCCCGCGTTTTTTCCAGCGGGGCGAGAGCCTGCCCTGAGCGAAGCCGAAGGGGATCTCTCACTTAACCGGCCCAACGCGTAAGCCAAACTGCACCACTACAGGCTGGTGCCCTTGACTTTCTTCCCCTAAGCTGTCATTCCTATTAGCTTTTACCCTGCGCTCGAAATTGCACCGAATGTGGTTTTACGGGCGGCAGGAATTTCTTGCACAACTGGGGCGTTGATTGAAAGTCAGAGTCTTCTACCACGACAAATGTTTTGACGGAGCCTGCTCGGCTGCGCTCTTCTCCCGTTTTTATCGCGAGCGCATTCGCGAAGATGCCGATTTCGTCTTCTCCGGCCTGGTGCATCGCGCCGGAGCCCTCTTTGACGAATCCCATTTCGACGGCGACGAAAATGCCATCGTCGATTTCAAGTATTCCAGTTCGCCCAAAATCACATGGTGGTTCGACCATCACGAGAGCGCATTTCTCTCCCCGGCCGATGCCGCGCATTTCGAGCGCGACGAGAGCAACCGAAAATTCTACGATCCGGCCTTCAAGTCCTGCACCAGTTTCATCGCTATGATCGGCCAGCAGCGTTTCGGCTTCGATCCCGCTCCCGTGGCCGATCTCGTCCATTGGGCCGACGTCATCGACGGCGCTCTCTATCCCGATGCCGAGACCGCAGTCGAGATGCAAGCTCCCGCCATGAAGCTGACCATGGTCATCGAATCGGCACCCGATGGTTTCGTCCCCAACTTGATTCCGCTTCTCGCCACCAAATCGCTCGGGGAAATTCTGGAAGAGCCTTTCGTGGCTCCAGTCCTGCCACCGCTGCTCCGCCGCCATGAAATCTCCATCGAAATCCTCCGGCAGCGCACCGAGTGCACCGATGGAACGATTTTCTTCGACGTCACCGATCACGATCTCGAAGGCTATAACAAGTTCGTTCCCTATTACCTCCATCCCGAATCCATCTACAGCGTGGGATTGAGCAAGAGCAGCTTCCGCGTAAAGGTCTCGGTAGGATCAAACCCCTGGGCTCCAGAAGAACCAGTCGTGAATCTGGCCAAGATTTGTGAGCGCTACGGAGGCGGTGGACACGCGCGCGTGGGCGCGATCTCGTTCAACGTGAACCAGCACGCTGCGGCGATCAGGGCGTCCCGCGAGATCGTGAACGAGCTCCGCGCCGCCGTGCGTTCCCGAAGAAGCTGAGAATGTCACAGATTTGCCGCTACGGCAGAATTTGTGGAAGGCGTGCGGCAATAAAGGCAGCAACGAGCGCATGCGGCACCGTGGAAGAGCGGCGCTTCAGCGCCGCCTAAAGCGCCCGTAGAGACGGGCTTTAGCCCCCGTGGACGTCTTTCGACTCCATCGCCCTCAATCACAACGGGTGTCACTTCTCCGGAACACCGCTGCTCAGGCAAGTCGCGGCGCTGCCGTCGGCTGAAGAGCGGATCGCTCCCGACTGGTCCGAGCAAAATGCGCGCCGCCCAAAGCTATTGCCTCCTTGCATAGATACCGCGGGCGCAGCCGTAAGATGGAAACTGGTCGATCGATTCCCGCTGCAACCTGAAAGCGCGAATGTGTAGCCGTACTTCTTGCCGCTGGCCAGACCGCTCGGAATCAGCATCGCCTGATGTTCGTTGGGCGCGCCGCCACCGAAACCATCCAGATCGGAGAGGGTGCAAGTAAATCCTGCCGAGGGATAAGTAGCCGCGTAGGTGATCTCGGCTGTGAGAATGGTGCGCATCGCCGCCAGTACTGACGCGTCAGAACCGAAGGTGGGGGTCGATGTCTGCCCTTGCATCTGCATCGCCGTAGCTGCTGCGCTTTGCGCCTTCATCCCTTCGGTAATGCTCTTGAGAAAGTCCGGTCCGCCAGCGGGACCCGCAACGAGACCAGAAAGGCGTTAAGCTTCCACACGCCGGATTCCATCTTCATGTTAAAGGTCATCCGAGGCGTGATGCCGGTCCGCTGCAGTTCCTTCTCCTTGTAGGTTTGAAGCGACACTTCGATGTTGTCTTCGTCCCCCTGTAGAGAGTCGCTCTCGACAATCATCTCGAATTTCTGCCCGGTTTGAGAATTGTCCGCAGCCAGCAGCACCGATCCCGTCTCAAAGGTTTCGATTGTCTTCTCCTTCGTCTGGAATTGGCTGGCCAGCAGCGAGTACGCCTGCAACTTTTCCAGCGCTCCAGATTTGTCTAAGGTGCTCAGGGTGGCCGCTGGCAGGTGCTTCGCAAACGTCCCCGTCGTTTTGCTGAAAAACATTTCGATCAACGCCTGCCGCGCGGTCTGCGGAGCTGGTGGTGCGTCCGTGGATTGGGCTCCAGCGGCGGCGGCGAGCACAACGAACGCGAGCAAGTTTGCGAACTTCTTCATGCGGATACTCCTTGGCATTCCCCATCTTGCCATCCGCGGTAAGCCTTCACTAGTTACGGACGTAAGGCTGCAGGGGAACCAGAAAGAGCCACAAAGAACGGGCGGTCGGCACAAACTGCCGTGGTAATCTGAATTTGCCTTGCGCGCTACATGCTCTCGTCGGCAACGAAAATCGATTCGCCCCGCGCCCAGAAAAATCTGCTGCGCCTGGTTGCCCTCTACGAATTCTCCAAGGGCGCTTTCGTTCTGCTTATTGGCCTGTGCGCCCTGCTCCTCGTCCACAAAGATGCCTGGGTGATTGCTGAGAGCCTGCTGGCGCTTCTGCACATCAGCACCGACCGGCACTCGGCGCAGCTCTTCCTTGATTTCGCAGACCGCCTCACCGACGCTCGCCTCTTCGCCGCTGCTCGCTTGGCGTTTACCTATTCTTTTTTGCGATTCGTCGAGGTCTACGGCCTGTGGAAGCAGCGTACCTGGGCAGAGTGGGTTGCCTTGCTTTCCGGGACGCTGCTTCTGCCCCTTGAGATCCGCGGACTCATGCGCGGCATCACCGTAATTCGTTCCGTAATATTCGTCGGCAATCTCGCGATCGTTTTCTACATGTTGCTTCTGCTGCGATCGCAGCGCCGGCGGCGGCGCGAGGCTGCACTCGATGCTGCCCGAAACCCTTGATGGGAGCGCGAAGTAGGGTCCAACGACTCTGGCCTTGCGTGCGCCATCTGTTTCATAATCACTATTAGAATTGTCGCAGAGCGGAGGTCCCATGCGCGTCTCGTTAGGTTGCATGTTTGGTTGCACGCTGCTCGTACTCTCAGCCCTCGGAGTGGCCTTTGGCCAGGACACAAACTTTGCCAGCGGCCCACAGTATCTGATAAATCCTGATCCGACGAACCACGCTTCTCCGTTGTTCGCGCGTGCCATTTCCACACCGTCTCTTTCACTCGCCGGGCCACCTCTCGAAGTTGGGGCCAGCGATGCTACCGGAGTGCTGACTCCCGGAGCCGGCGATCAAAACGTCGTGCCGCCAAGTCCGGATGCTCTGCCGAAGGTTGACTTTTCTCCCATCTACTATGGCTCGCTCCCTGTCAGCGTGGTCGAGATCAGCTTCCCTGCAAATTCTGAAACATCCCAGAATGAGCTTCCAGCGAGCATTCTCGACACCGGAGTCTGGCAAATCACCACGGTGCAGGCGCTGCGCGAACGCGGCTTTGGCGTCACGCTGCCGGAAGCGGCGGCGAACAGCAGGGCCCATGCTCGGCACGGAACTCGCGTGTTCACGAACGCCGATATCGATCGACTGCGCTCAGGCAGCTAGCCGAAACCTGGGCCGAAGATACGCGCTATGGCGCGGAAGGGCTGACAGGCTCGTTCCCTCGGCACAGAGCCCAGCAAGTCAGCACGCCGATCACGGTGAGTCCGGCAGCTTTCGCCCAGACGCTGTTCAGGATCGCTCCATCTGCGTCGACCACTCTGGTATCCCTGACGGCCGCACCACAGCGCTCGTCTCGAGTTACCTGCTCGCCTTGATGTACCGTCACGTCGGAGGATGATCCCGCCTCTTTCGACCGGCGGGCTACGCCATCGCGGTAGTGAATCCTGACATCGTGTTCGAGCGCCGCTACCGTCACTCGCCCATCTACGTCGATGACGTCGTAGCGGGTCCATTCCTGGCTGAGGGGAGTGACAGTGATGCAGTTCACGCGCACTCTCATTGCTCGCGAAGTATTCAGTTCCAGCCCGCCATGGTCGAGGGCGAGTTCGTCGCCATCAAACTGAACGATGGTTTCCGATTGCACGGTGGCCGTGGAGCCGTCAGCGTCGATCTTTGCGGTGGTGCCCTTTTGGGTCTGCACCAGATCGTTCGTAAAAATCGCGGAGGAATTGGGCGCGGGATTCCCATTCAGCCAGACTCCTCCGTCGCTGTGGAGCATCGCCCGGGAAGAGTCCTGCGCCAGCACCGACGTGGGCAGAATGACGATCATCACGCCGCAAACGACTTTGCGCCATTCAAGCAAACAGGCTCCGCCCCTCCGCACGAACTGCTTACGCAAGAATAACTTGCGGGGTTCGGGGCGGCTATTGCCTTGGCTGATGACCGCAGGGTTAAGCATAGATCGGGCCAAAAGGAAAAGGCCAATCTGATTTCTCAGACTGGCCTTTACTTGTGCCCGCGACGACGTACGCTCCACCAGACTTGGCGCGTGCGATCCGCCGGCCCCCGCGCGTGTGACGGCAGTCCCAGCGGACAGCAGATTCCTCCTGTCTCGCTTCGCTCGCGCGTCGGAATGACAACGGGCTTGGGCGCTGGGAGCTTGGAGTGGATCGATGGGAAGTCAAAATCCCCACCCCTTCGGCTTCGCTCAGGGCAGGCTCTCTCGCAAAGGACGCGAGAAGGGTGGGGCGCCCGGCTCTAGCGCACGGGGCGCGGCGGTGGTGGGGTGACCTGCGGTGGTGGGGTGGGTACTCGGGCGAAGTCGATGTAGCCGTGTTGGACGTCGGTGCGAACTAGTTTGACGGGGAACCTGTCTCCTACATCGGCGCCTTGGCCGCCTTGGACCAATAATCCTTCTACGTGGGGTTGCAGGACTCGGACGAACGTTCCTTTGGGGGTTGCGCCGGTTACGATGGCGTCGAAGACTTCGCCTATGTGGTGTTGCATGGCGATTGCGGAGAGGCGCTTGGACATTTCGCGCTCTACTTTGCGCGCCGCGTCGCCCTTTTCGGTGCAGTTGGCGGCGATTGCTGAGAGTTCGCCATCCGAGTATGGATTCGGCTGGCCTGCTAGCATCGCTTTGATCAGGCGCTGGGTCACTATGTCAGGGAAGCGGCGGTTGGGAGCGGTGGAGTGAGTGTAGTCCTGAACTGCGAGGCCGAAATGGCCTACGGAGGGATCGCCGGGGCGCTCGAGGACGTATTCTCCGGGGCCGATCAGCTTGATTACGCCGAGGGAAAGGTCGGCGAAGTGGTCGGGATCGGCCGCTTTGCGCTTTAGCAGGAAATCGTTTAACGCTTTGGAATCGGGAGTGGGCGGAAGTTTGTCGCCGTGCGTGGCGGCTAGTTCAACTATGCGGTCCCAGCGCTCCGGCACTTTGACGATGCGGCGCAAGGATGAAACTTTTTCGAGCATGCGTGCCACCACGCCATTGGCGGCGATCATGAAGTCCTCGATCAACTCGGTGGCGTGATTGGTTTGCTGGTCGACCACGCCGACTACCTGATCGTTTAATATCTGCGGTAGAATTTCGGCGGTCTGGAGGCTGAGGGCTCCGTCGTCCAGCCGATGACCCCTTAGTTTCTGCGCTACCTGGTCCTGCAGGCGGAGTTGCGCCTGCAGATCGGCGGACGCTGCTACTTTCGGTGGCGGCGCTGCCTTGCCCTCCAACCACGCTCCTAGTGAGTTGTATTGCAGTTGCGCCTGGTTGCGCACTACGGCTCGATAGACGTCGCTGGTGGTTACGTGGCCGCCGGCATCCACAACGTACTCGGTGACCACGCTCAAGCAGTCCTGATTTTCGAGCAGGGAAGTCTTGCCGGTGGAGAGCTCCTCGGGAAGCATTGGGAAGATGCGGATTCCGGTGTAGACCGTGGTTGTTTCGCGGGCGGCGTGTTGATCGATTGCGCTTTGTTTGGGGACGAAGGCGTCCACATCGGCAATGCCGACCATAATCTTTACATCGCCGTTGGGCTGTTGCTCCGCAACCTCAATCTGGTCTAGATCGCGCGACGTGTCGTTGTCGATCGATGACCACAATCGATTCCGCAGGTCGCGCACGGCTGCTCCGGCGGTGATGGCTGGAGGATGGGCTTTCAAATCTGCTAGTTGCTGTTGCACGGCGGGTGGGAAGTCCGGATTGAAGCCGTGGAGGCGCATGACATCTCTGGCGATTGCCTGGAGATCTACGTGAGGAGAGTTGGTAGTGGGCATGAGGGACTTATTCGGTGACCACTGCTTTCACCAGATTGCGCGGGTGGTCTACGTTGTATCCCTTTTTTGTGGCCACGTAATAGGCAAACAGTTGCAGGGGGATCACTTCAAGAATCGGCAGCAAGAGCTCGGGCGCAGCCGGAACAAAAAACACATCATCGGCGATGTCGCACACTTCATCATCCCCCTCGGTTGCTACCGTTACCAGCCTTCCACGCCGTGATCTGACTTCTTTCATCACGTCGAGGGTGCGGCGGTAGCGCAACACGGAATCCGGATCGTGGTGGTCGCAGGTTGCCAGCACCACGACCGGAAGGTGCTCGTCGACCAGCGCGTTCGGGCCGTGTTTCAATTCTCCCGCGGGGTAGCCTTCGGCGTGTGCGTAGGAAGTCTCTTTGAGCTTGAGCGCACCCTCCCGCGCGATGGCGTAATGCACGCCTCGTCCGAGGTATAGAAACTTTTCTGCTTGAAAATGTTTTTGTGCGAATTGTTCGGCGAGATCGTCCCAGGCGCGGAGATTGTTGTCGATCGCGTCGGGGAGTTGCTCGAGGCGCTGCAAGTAGGAGCGCGTAACCTCAGAGGTCATCCGGCCGCGCCTTCGCGCCAGGAATAACGCCATTAGATAGAGAACGGTGACCTGTGTAGTGAAACTTTTGGTGGCGGGCACGGCGAGTTCCGGACCAGCGCCCGTAATCAATGCTGCGCTGGCCTCGCGGGGGATGGTTGCCTCGGCGACGTTCGAGACTGCGATGGTCTTTACGCCTCGCGTCAGCGCCTCGCGTTGAGCGGCAATGGTGTCGGCAGTTTCGCCGGATTGCGTGACCACCATCACGATGGGATCGACGGCTGCGTGCGTCGAGCGATAGCAGTACTCGCTGGCATATTCTACGTCGACGGCGACGCCGGAAAGGTCTTCGATCATGATTTCGCCCGCTAGCCCGGCGTGGCGGCTTGAGCCACTGGCGGCGATGATCAGCTTTTCGAAGGTCAACAGTGCACTCTCAATGGCGTGCAGTTCGCCGGGGAAAAGAATGTCATTCTTGAGATGCAGTTCAATGGTTTTCGCGATGGCCTGAGGCTGTTCGTAGATTTCGCGGCGCATGGCATGCGAAAAACCGCCGGTCGCGGGGTTGGAGCTGGGGTTGGTTGGATTCATGATGGACTGCGGCGAGGGTAAATCATTTGCCGCATCTGGAGCAAACCGCTCAATGTCTTGAGCGACCCGGACACGCCTGATAAGATTCGTTGCGCTTTCTGTTGGGAGGTTTCATGCGAGATCGCTTCGCTTTGGGGCAGGTCACTGTGGGTTGCGTGGTTTGTATGATTGCGCTTACTTGTTTTGTCCGAGCGCAACAATCTGCCTCCCAACAGCCTACGAAGCAGCCGACTATGCCGACCGCGTTTGGCGAAGGCAAGAAATCGGGCGACGCCTCGGCTGACGCTCTCAAGGATATGTGGGAAGCGAAGATCAAAGGAGAGTGGGAGGCGCTGAAGAACAAGGATAAGAAAGCGTACGGCGAGCTATTGGCGGATGACTATCAAGGGGTGGAAGTGGATGGCAAAGGCGAGCGGAGCAAGATCCAGGCATTGGCAGAGCTGACAGATACGAACGTCGCCAACTACACGCTGTGGGGTCTGAAAGTGATTCCGGCCGGGCCGGACGCGGCTTTAGTCATTTACGAAAGCACCATCCAGTTCCCGCCGAAGTCGGCGGTGCGCTATTCCCGCCTCTACATCAGTGAGCTGTGGGTGAAGCGGGCTGGGCAGTGGAAGGAAGTGCACTACCAGGAAACTCACGTCAAGTAGATCGCTTCTCCTTAACTCTGAGATTTAGTGCAACCGGGGCAACCGGGTGGCATCCCATCAAGGGAGAGGAGACATCTCCATGAAAACTTTATTGTTCGCACTGCTGCTTTCGGGCAGCTTTCTTCTGGCGCAGGATAATCCTGCACCGCCCAGCCAGCAGGGCTCGACGGCCCCCAAAGGGCAGGTTACCGTGCAGGGCTGCGTCAGCCGATCAAGTGGTGATTTCATATTGATGAAGTCGGATCCAGCCGTGACCTACGAGCTTCAGGCTACCGGCAAGATCAAGCTCAGCAAGTACCTTGGACAACAGGTGGAAGCAACCGGGACGGAGTCACCGTCGATGAGCACCAGTTCTGACACGTCAAGGAGATCGGCATCTTCCGTGACGTTATCTGTTACGTCGGTCAGGACCCTGGCGAAGGAATGCCCGGCTCGCTAAGCTGAGCGGAGAAAATACGAATTCTTTCGATTCGGTCGGAGGGTTTACTCGCAGTCCGGCGGCATGGCCATGATCGCGGATTCGGAGTCGCAGGGCGGCTTTTTCCGGGCCGGCTCCAGAGCGGGAGGGCGATTGTAGCGGAGAACCCAGAGGCCATCGTTGTTGGTGAGGTAGATCAATCCATGGTTGCCGTCGGGCAGAATGCCGGTGACTTTGTTGAAGGTCTCCAGGGTTTTTGGATTTCGAGGGTCGCTCAGGTCGAGCACGCGAACGGTTTCGGTAGGATGGCTATTGCTGGTTAGCGTTGCCGGCGTTTTTTCGGGAGCTTCCGCGATGGCTACATCGGGGCTAACGATTTGCAGGCTTCCGGCCGTTGCCTGATTCGACTCAGCGGTTCGTTTCAAGAGGCTGGGATTGTCGGCTTTGGACACATCTACCACCATGAAGCCTTGCTTCGCGGCCTGCTGAATATACAGGTATTGTTTGCCGTTTACTTTTTGCAGCAACATCTGACTTCCGGTTGCCTGCGGCAAAGGCAGGTGCGCGATTACGGTGGCGGGAACATCGGTGGGTTTGGGCGTGGGTTGCTCGCTGGCGCTCGCCAGTGGAACGAGAAGTAGCAGTAACGCTAGCACGTTGGTCCGCTGGAATGCCCTGGGAATCTTCATAAATCACTTCACAATTCAGGACGCGAAACTGGATTCTGCTTCGCGTCCAAGCCAACTATACCACCGGCGCGCCGCCGCTCATCACTGTTGCGCGATGACGTCGATGCAGCCGGCCCCGGCTTGAGTGCCGCAGATAGCACCGGCCTGCTGGGGCATGAAAACGTGGTTGTTGTTGGGATCGACCGCAATGCTATGCGCATTGGTGTTGACCGTAAGGTTGTACAGCCAAAGGTTGGTTCGGGCGTCGATGACGCCCATGACCGGATTGGGTAGCATGTCGCGCGCCGCCAGATAATATCGGTTGTCGCCGGGGTTGTACCAGGTCTCATCCACACCGCCAGTCTGGGTGACTACCGCGCAGTTGGTGCTGGGGGCCGGCGGCATTGCGCAGGAGGCGGTCCCAGACGTCGTGTTGGTAATTATGTATTCATTCGCCGGAAAAGCCTCGCCATCGTGGTCGGCGCAGCCTACGAGGAAACTATCCCCCGGCCCGGGCGTAACGCCGGTGGGCATGCAATCGAGCATCGGATAACTGTTGACCACGACGGGCCCGACGGCGCTCTTGGGATTAATTACGTCTACGTTTCCGACGGTGGTGTTGGTCGTGGAGTTTGAATTCGAGAGCAAGAAATACCCAGTATTGGGATCCCAAGCGTGGGCACCCAAACCAGCCGGCGAGATGGCGGCTTCGCATATGGCGCCCGGCAAGGTCGGGTTACAGTTCGGATCATAGATGCCAGTATTGGTATCGATGATTGGCCCGTGATGGCATGGGATGGTATACGCCGAGCCGCTTAGGGGCGTGCCGACGTTGGGAGTCGTGCCAATCCCGGAGACACCTGAGAGCGCAGTGGGATTCGACGGATCAGGACAGGGTCCATTGACGTTGTCGACCACAACCGCAGTGGCGGAGGGAGGCACGCCATCGTAATAGATCTGCCCGAGAATGCAGCTCGGGGGATTGAACCCGCCCGTGGTGCTCGGCAAGATCGATAGGGATTGTCCTGCTACGGGGCTGCCGAGTGGAAGGGCAGCTGGGCCATAAGGAGTGAGAGGATCCACTGGTAAACAGTTCGAGGTTCGGGCGATCACGCCCGAGACATCGATGAAAGTGATGAAGGGAAGGCCGGGGTCGCCATTGATGACGGCGAGGATTCCGTCCGTGGTGTCTAACGAGATCTCATCGCCGCGGTCATCGCCGCAAAATGCACTAGATCCCGCTTCGCCCTGCCATGAGACCAGGCACGGGGCTAAACCCTCCGGTCCGTCATAGTCTGCAGAGACACCCGTGGGAATATCGGCAATCACGTTGGGCGGATTGGTCGTCAGGTCGAAGACCACAACGCTGGCGCTGCCGTTTCCGACAAACAGAGTCTTGCCATCGTTGGTTACAACTACGCCGTCAGGGCCGGACATCGGATTAATACCCTGGCCGCGCGCGGCGCAGCACTGGGCACCGGTGAATCCGCCAAACAAACCGTTGGGACCAAACCCGGAAGGAAGCTGAAAAGGTTGTGTGGTGCCGGGTACCGCGGTCCGGCATCCGAAGCGCGTGAAGTTGCCGTTCACGGAAACGATGGGAGGGATGATGGGTTCGGGTGGGTTGGTGGGAGTTTGGATGCACAGGCTGGCATTGTCGCCCGCGCCCGACACGCCGTTGGCGCCGGCGATGGAATTCACGCCCAGGTCAGTGGTTGTGTCGATCACCTGGACGGCGACGCCGATGCGATCTGAGACGTAGTCCATGTTGTCGCCGCTGCCGCTGGGGTTTGATGCAATCCAGCTAATGTCGAAGGAGTTGAAGGGACCGCCAGGCGTGCCGGTATTGTTGTGCTCGGGCACGGGGATTACATCGATGACCGCGTAAGTGCCACCCGTGGTGGTGCCGCACGTGGGACAGTTTGAATTGGTGCCGCAGCCGCTCAGGATCACAAATAATACCGCGAGAAGAATGGTAATCAGAATCCTCGGTCTCATCGAATTCCCTCCTGCGATTTTCCTCCGGAGCCAGTCGCTGTCGGCCCCGTATCTCAACCCTGTTGCTGTTTCCATCCGCAGCCGCCCGCGCCGAGCGGACTGACACTAGAACCTGAACTGCAAGCGCTGCGTAATCACGTAGAAGTTCTGCGGCTCCTGGCCGTTTACACTGGGCTCCTTCAACTGATCGATGCCAACATTGAGTACGTACTTCACCCAATAATTGGGATACCAGTTAAGGCCAAAGGTGAACTCGTCGGTGTGGTCGTTAAATGCGGAGACATAACCGGGCGTGTAGTAATTCTCGAAGTTAACGCCGGGCTCGTTGGCCTGGATGCCGGTGAATCGGAAGGCAAGCTCCCAGGCTCCTAATCCGCGTTGCTGGCCGCCGGGAGTATCGGGGCCGAAGGTGGGATGATTTACCCGCGGCGTGCCGTTTTCCGGCCGCTTTTCTCCGGTCAGCAGGTAAGTCGTGCTCAGGTCCCAGGCCTTGGCTCGGATTGGGGGAAGACTCAGGAAGCCGAGGCCACCCGCTTGGAGCGAGCCCACGTTGGTGCGGTCCATATTGAGTTGATCGAATTCGCCGCGCAGAGCGAAGCGCGATTTGATGTAGGTGAACTCACCGTTGTAGCGCTGAATGTTTCCGTTAATGGCGAACTGCGGGAAGAAAGTGTAGGCCGCATCGGGCAACGTGGCGCTGAAGCTTTGATCTCCCGAGAGGCCGCGCGAACGCGCGAAATCGGCGGATCCGCCGAAAGCAAATTGCTTCAGCCAGACGCTGTTGGTTTTGCGCCACGGGTAGAAGCGGAGCCGGGCCACCACTTCCGGTTGATTGGTGGTGTTGGCGAGGGCGTATCCCTTGCCGTTGAAGGCGCCGAGCCAGTACTGCATGACGCCGCCGTCAATGTCTCCATGAAAGGCAGCGCCGGGGCTGCGGTACGCAGTGGCCGCCGACGGGTACAACATGGATTGAAATCCGCGGTCGACAAAATCCAGATTGGTATCGCCGATTCCGGTTTCCTGGCCAAAGGGAGCTTTGAACTGGCCGGCCTGGAATTGCAACTCGGGCCTGTATCTTACGTTGAGGTAAACGTCGCGCACGACCGAACCGGAAGTTGCGGCGGCGTCGGCGAGGATCGCAAAATCAAAGTGGGAACCATAACTGCCTTGAAATCCGAAGCGGGCCTGGCGCAGAAGAAACGTATCCGAGGGCGCTCCGTCGCCTTGGTAAGCGCGGTAATCAGTGTTCACGTAGCCGTAGGGGCTGATGCTGAACTGTCCGTCGGAACTCTTGATGAAAAAGTGCTCGCCATTCCATCCTGCTGTTAGCGGAGTATCTTTCTTCGGACCAGCGGCGGATTGTGCCTGATCCATGACATCGACGACCGGCTCAGGAGCGGCTTCGAGGAGAACCGCGTTCCTGAGACGAGCTGTGCCGGGAGAGTCGACTGGCAGGGCACTGGTTTCTGCCGGGGCGGTGTCTGCCACGGGCCGAATCTGGGGCGAGCTATTATTGGCGGCATGCCCCTGGGCCTGGACCAGCTTTTCGACCAAAGCCTTCAGTTCGTCGATGGTTTGCCGTTGTGCGGCTACTTCGCTGCGCAACTGGTTGACCTCTTCCTTGCTGGCAACGCCGGAAACCGATCCGGCACTCTGGGCGGCAGGTTGCGAACTTTGGGCTAAGGCGAGCGGACCTGACACCATGAAAATAGCAAGCGCGAAGGAAACCGTTAGCGAGCGCATGTTTTTCCCCTCTAGGAGTGACATGGAAAGAACGAAGTCCGGCTCGCGGCGGTAGCGCAACCAGCGCACTGCGGCCGCGGCAGCCGACACAAGAGATGCCGGGGTACAAGGAACATTACACGTCTGATAAGCAGACCACTCCAGCCCGCTGGGTTTAGCACACAGCAGACGCCAGAGTCAAGAACATTTTCAGGTGATGCTGTTAGCCTGCGGCTGCCGAAGCATGGAGAGAAAGCGATCTTGTTTAACCGGACGAGCGCGCTGGCGCAGGGTATCTCGCTGTGTTTCCCATGCGGAAGGTGTGATCCTCCCTAGCTTCGAGACGCCGTTAAAGGCCCGAGTCGCGATCGGCGCGCCCGCTTCGTTCGCAAATTGACATGAGATAATGACGCGAAGCTACAGTGGCCCCGTAGCTCAGTTGGATAGAGCAGCGGTTTCCTAAACCGTTGGTCGGCGGTTCGACTCCGCCCGGGGCCCCCATGCCATCTCACCAGAGCCTCTGCTGATCCGTGTGCACTGATTTGATTGGCGATATGATCAGGCTGCCTGGAAGAACGTCTGGAGCACAGGGGGTAGCGTGCATGGAGTTCACGCGACGCAAGTTGCTGGCGACCTTAGGACTAGTGGGACTTGGAGTGGCTATGCCGCCACTGGTCGAGAAGGCCAGGGCTTCCTCGGGAATGGCGGCGTCGGCGGAAACGGACGCTTGCCCGTTCCGGCTTGCGGTGATCAACGACGAGATCACACAGGACTTCGAGAAGGCATGCCAGATCGTGTCCGTCGATTTCGGGCTGCGCTGGATTGAACTGCGATCGATGTGGGACAAGAACGTGACCGAGCTCGACGCGAAACAAGTCGAGGATGCGCAGAAGATTCTCGCAGCGCATAAGCTGCGAGTTACCGACATCGCTAGCCCAATGTTCAAGACCGATTGGCCCGGGGCTCCGCGGTCGTCGCAGAGTGAAAAGCGCGACCAGTTCCATGCGGATTTCGATTCGAGCGCGCAGGACAAACTGCTGGAGCGGTGCATCTCGCTGTGCAAGTCTTTCAATACGGACCGGATTCGCTGCTTTGACTACTGGCGATTGGATGATCCCGCGCCTTACCGTGCGGCCATCAACGCCAAGCTGCAATCGGCCGCGGAGCGCTGTGCGAAGGACAACGTCGTACTCCTGCTGGAGAACGAGATGTCCTGCAACACGGCCACGGGGGAAGAATCGGCTGCCGTGCTGAAGGCGATTCCAAACAAGAACTTCATGCTGAACTGGGATCCCGGCAATGCCGCGGCCCTCGATGGTACGCCCTATTCAACGGGCTATTCGTTGCTGCCCAAGGATCGCATCGGGCACTGCCACTGCAAAGACGTGGTGCGCAAGCCCGATCACAAGTACGATTGGGCTCCGGTCGGCGCGGGCATGGTGGATTGGGTTGGGCAGCTTCAGGCTTTGCAGCACGATGGTTTTCACTTCGGGCTGAGCCTTGAGACCCACTGGCGTGGGGCGGGGACGCCGGAAGCCTCCACACGGATTAGCATGGACGGACTGAAGAAGACGCTGACTAAGGCTGGAATCTCCTGCTGATTGCGGGGTATCCTGCCAGCAAACAACGGGGGCGGCAAGGGCGAGGAAACATTATGGTTACACGACGTGAGTTTCTCGATGCACTGGCGGTGGGCGCTGCTGGGCTGGCTGTAGGGACTACAGCAAGGAGCTATAGCCAGATACTTGGTTCCAATGATCGCCTCAACTTTGCGGTGATTGGGCTGAATGGGCGCGGCTATGCTCATCTCGCTTCGCTGAAGGCGAACAAGAGTGCGGCCCGCATCTCGCATGTCTGCGATGTGGACGGCGACATTCTCAAGAAGTTTGCTGACAGTACGCAGCGTGAGATGGGTGAGGCTCCGATGGCGGACACGGACTTCCGCAAGATTCTTGAACTGAAGGATGTGGACGCGATCACGATTGCCACTCCGGACCATTGGCATGCGCCGATGGCGATTGCGGGATTGCTGGCGGGGAAGCATGTTTATGTGGAGAAGCCGTGCAGCCATAATCCGGCTGAGGGCGAGATGCTGGTGCAGGCGCAGATGAAATATGGAAAGCTGGTGCAGATGGGCACGCAGCAGCGCTCTTCGCCGCACACCATTGAGATCGTTGGAAAAATTCGCGACGGCGTTATCGGCAGGCCCTACATGGCGAAAGCCTGGTACAGCAATGTGAGGAAGTCGATTGGCACCGGGAAAGAAGTGCCGGTGCCGGCGCAGCTTGATTGGGATTTGTGGCAGGGGCCGGTGCCGCGGCGTGCGTACCGGGACAATGTGCATCCGTATAACTGGCACTGGTTCAAAATCTATGGCACTGGCGAAACGCTGAATAACGGCACGCACGAAGTTGATGTCTGCCGCTGGGCGCTGGGCGTCGATTATCCGGAGCGGGTTACTTCGTCGGGCGGCCGATACCATTTCAAGGACGACTGGCAGTTTTATGACACGCTGGTGACCAGCTTCGAATACGACGACCAGATGATTTCGTGGGAGGGTAAGAGCTGCGAAGGGATGAAATTCTACGGCCGCGATCGTGGTTCGACCATCATGGGAACTACGGGGACGGTGCTGGTGGATCGCGGCGGTTACGAGATCTATGACCTCAAGGGGAATAAGACAAGCGAGGTGAGGGCGGCGGGCGATAAGACTTCGTCCGCTGATCTGATCGGACGCGACTCCATGACCGATGCTCACTTCGCGAACTTCATTGCGGGGATCCGCAAGGGCGAGAAGCTTAACGCTCCGATTTCTGTCGGGAATGTTGCCGTTACGATGCTGCAGCTTTCTAACATCGCGTGGGAAGTGCAACGCGAACTGCATCTTGACCCGAAAGACGGGCGGATACAGGATGACCCGGAGGCGATGAAGATGTGGGGACGCGAATACGAAAAGGGCTGGGCGCCGCATGTCTAGCGATTTGCCGGTCAGGAAGAACATCTTTTCTCGTCGGGATTTTGTACGCTCCGGCGCGCTGGTCGCGGCAGCCTTCGCAGCTCCGCGCGGCTTGTCCGCGCTGGCTCAGGAACGGCCAGCCTCGGAGGCAACATCGGCGATTCGTTTAGGGCTGGCTAGCTACACGTTCCGGAACTTTACGCGCGCGCAGCTGATCGGCTTTATGAAGCAGCTCAATGTTTTCGAGTTGAATGCGAAGGACGTGAAAGATCATCTGCCGATGGATCCGCAGCAGGAAGCGGCTGCTTTGGCGGACTATGCCGCAGCGGGCATCAAGCTGCACGCTGCCGGAGCCATCTATTTTGCGAAAGACGAAGATGCGGACATCCGGAGCAAGTTCGAATATTGCAAGCGAGCCGGGATTGGCGTGATTGTGGCTGGCGATCCGGCGCCCGAGACTCTGCCGCGATTGGAAAAGTTCGTGAAGGAGTACGACATCCGCATTGCAATTCACAATCACGGGCCGGAGGATAAATTGTGGCATTCGCCGCTGGATGTGTTGAAGGCGGTGAAGGGGATGGACCCGCGCATGGGGTGCTGCATTGATGTGGGGCACACGGTTCGCGCTGGAACCGACGTGGTGCAGGCGATTCGCGAAGCTGGTCCGCGGCTGTTCAACGTACACATGAAGGACCTCACGGACTTTCAGAGCAAGGAAAGTCAGGTGGCGGTGGGAGACGGCATCATGCCCGTGAGAAAGATGTTTGAAGCTCTCACTGCGATAAGGTACGGGGGCTTTGTCGATCTGGAGTATGAAGTTCACGGCGACGATCCGATGCCGGGCGTTATTAGCAGCTTTGCTTATATGCGAGGCGTGCTGGCGGGCTTGGGTATTTAAGGACATTTCCGCGGGATGCGAGGAGGGCTCTATGCTGAAGCGTGCTTCGAAGTTGCTGGTGGTTGCGAGCATGGCTGTGGGCATGGCATGGGCGGCGGAGAATCCCTTCATCGGCGAGTGGAAGCTGAATCCAGCGAAGACCAGAATGCCCGACGAGATGAAGGTTGAGAGCAAGGGCGGCAACACGTACTCGTTCGATTTTGGCGGCGGCGCTGCCGAAACGATAGTGGCGGATGGGACCGATCAACCGGGCACCGAAGGGACCATGCTGTCGGTGAAGGCGGACGGGCCCGACACCTGGATCGTCGAGCGCAAGAAAGACGGCAAGTTGCTGCTCAGGGGGACATGGAAGCTCTCGAAGGACGGCACTACGCTCACGGACCTTTACCGCGAGTTCGAGTCTGACGGGTCCACGCTCAGCATGGATTACGTTTACCAGCGCAGCGGTGGAGGATCGGGCTTCGCGGCGGACTGGAAGAGCATCAAGGAGACGATGAACTCGCCTTTTATTCTGCAGGTGAAGGCGTACCAGGGCGACGGCCTCTCTTTCATCACTCCCTCTGAGCATGAGACGAAAAACGTGATGCTTGACGGCAAGGACTATCCCCATCAAGGCCACCCCGGGTCTTCCTCATCGATCCGGCGGGTGGACGAGCACACCCTGGAGATGACTGACAAGAACGGCGGAAAGATCAGGGCTACGCGGGAGATCAGACTTTCTCCTGAGGGGAAAACATTGACGATTACCATACATGCGCCGGTTCGAAGCGAGCCGGACGTGCTGGTGTTCGACCGGGAGTAGCCGGCTCGGTTCGCGGCTGGGAATTCAAATCAATTCAAATCATCGGCTGCCTGGGCATTTTGGAGTTGGTTGCGAGTGGTCCTGCTTAGCGATCTCTAGAATCGGTTCCAGGAAGCGGCTGTATTTGTTGATGGTGACGTCATCATTGCAGGCCATGGCAGTGTTTACGGCGTTGGCCGTGGCCGGGGTGACGATTTCGAGGCGTCCGACAAAAACACGCACTGTCTGTCCGGGTGCAGGATTTATGGTGAGCGGCAAAATGTTGTCTACGAATTCGCGGGGCACGATGTAGATGAGGCGGCTGCCTTCTTCGAACCAGGAGTCGCGCCAGGTCTCAACCATGGCGTGGGCTTCGTCCTGATAGAGACCCTGATCTACAAGAATGCCTTCAAGGTTGTCGCAGAGAGATTCCAGGTTGCCGTCTAATACTGGAGGATCCAAGGCTGTTTCATCCGTTACCGCGCCCGCCAAACGATAGCCGACTCGATCGCCGCGGCGCTCGAAGAGAATCACGGATGGAATCTGATTCAGGCTGAGACTTTTCACCAACAGCGTTCCGTCCGAACTCAACTTGGCGGAGAGTGGTAGCGGGCTGGCCGAAACTCCACGATAGAAAAGAAATTTTTCCTGCTGCTCGCCTGCGGCTGTCTTGATCCGCAGCGGGGCCGAGGAAGTCTTACGGGCGGCGTAATAGCGATTATCCGTAAGTTCCTCGTGCGGGAACTCGCCATTTAAATTCGGGGAAACTGCGACGTCATTCCACGCAATGCTTCCATCCGTCTTCAACTGGCTCAAGTTGGCATTGCGCTTGATCCCGGCGGGCTCGACCTGATCCGCGTGGGGGTACCACTCGGTGATCAGTCCTTTGGAGAAGGACACTCTTGCTGACAGGGTCACATCGTGTGGAGAATAAAAATAGAGCACAGGCGTCTCCATGCGGATGGTGCCGCGCAGACCGATCTTGAAGTTGGTGAGGCTGAAATGCTCCACAAACCCGGGCAGATCGATGGGTGGGCCCAGTGGTGACCACGAGACTGCTCGGCCATTCTTGCCGGCAATCGCGGTGAACGTTCCCCACTCGTGAACCGTGAGGTCGGCATCGGTGCGGGGCTCGTCTGCGATGAGCCAGCCCGCGAAACACAGGCACAACAAACCCAAGACGAAGTAGCGGAGGCGGAATCTCGCTTCGATGGCAGAGAGAAACTTCTTTATGTGCGAGTTCATTATGCGCGGTTTCATTGGTTCAACTCCCGCGCCGACGCAGTGGTGAGCAGTTCGGAGAGGATGTGACGGGAGAAGTCAGAGGCCAGGTTCTGCGCGAGAAGAGGATCGCTTTTCGCGCCTTCCATGGCCTTGCGCGCGTGGTCTCGGCGGTCGTTCTCCGGGCCGGCAAAAGTGACGAGAGCTGCGGCGAATTCCATCTCTGGGTCTTGCCCGCGCAGGGCGATCGCTTTCCTGATCAGGTCGTATCCATCAATGCCGATCGCGGGATTCGGCTCGCCTTTGCCGATCCATTGCTTATAGGTTTCGGTGAGATAGCCGACGTCGAACCATGCTAGAGCCTGGCCTAGCGCCTGGGGATTGCCGGCGGCGCCTGAGTTTGCGGCTCGCGCTTGCAGCCGGGTGAGCAACTCTTTGGCTACCTGCGGGTCCCGGCGAGCGTAAATCGTGGCACGCCGCAGGGTTTCCATACGCACCAGCACGGGAGCGTTCGCATCGAGAATTGCTAACGTATCCGTGACGAGGTTCTTCAGGTCATAACCTTCGTTTGCCTTCTGAGTCCAATCAACCCAAGGGAGCGATTTTGCCTGACCGATTTCAATGGGATGACAGATGAGAACTGGTCCGGCGTATGCCGAGGTTGTAAGTCCAAGCAGGATTGACAGGGTGCCGAACGCAAGGCGCGCAAATACAGGCGATTTCATGTCTGGAATCTCCTTCGCTGATTTGACCACACGCTGAAAGAGACGACAGGGAAGAGCGCAGTGTTAACAAGCGCAGGCGCGAGCGGCTTATTTTTCTTGCGCGGGTGGGGTTGCTCCCGACCAGGAACGCTCCCAGTGTCGCCAGACCGAGATATCGTCGAAGCCCAACTGGTTCCACCACAGGTCGAGCATGGGTTGATCGAGATGCAAAATTCCTTCCTTGGTCACACCCGCGGGAGGAGGCACGAATCTTGCCAGCCGGTCGCAGACGAGGATTCGTTGCTGGTCGTCCACGCGCGCCAGTAGATGCCAGAGTGTAAGTGCGTCGCCGGGGCGGGACTGGCTGACCACAATTGCCAGATCCGTCGCGCGCTGCTGAAGCGTACTGTCGTCGAAATCAAATCTGGTTAAGGCGGCGCGGAATTCTGACGACGCGTCCTCAAAGTACGGCGTGCCGGGACCTACCTTGGGCCTTGTCGCGCAGGCTGCGCCGGCGGGGATGAAGGCTTCGTGACCGTTCAACTTGAATCCGACCCAGCCGAGTGAGGTGCGCACCAGTCCAGCGCCGGAATCGTCCACGTGCAAGGTGTAGGCGCAACCGAGGTCGACGGTCATCGCCGATGGCGTGTCGACTACGAATTGGCCGGCGGGCGCCCAGATATACGTGTGAATGGTTCCACGATCCAGGGCTATACGCTTCAGACTAGCGCCCATGGTCAGCAGACGTAGACGTGTGCTCGGGTCTACTTCGATTTGGCCGGTGTCGTCTGCCTCGAGGCTGGCTCGGGACTGAGGGTCGGTTTCAAGCATTTGGCCAACGCCTAGACGGCTCTTTCCGTCTTTCCCGCTGACGGTGAGTGATCCGATTCGAGGCGATCCCGTCACGCGTGATACATCCCAACCTGCGACCGTGGCTGGGAGCGGCTTCTTCGCGTTCATGAAAAATGTTGCTATTACGATCGCAACCACAGCAGCAGTTGTCGCCAGAACCGGGAACAGTCGCATTCGTCTCGGAAAGAATCTCCAACGCCGGTCGCGGACAACCTCAGCAAATATTTCAGGAAAAGTCGGGGCGGGACGGTCGTGGCGAAACTTTCCGAGCAAGCCTTCCAGCCTCTGAATCTCAGGGTCGGGTTCGCCGGATCCGTCCCACAAGTACTCGTTCTTCTCTGCGATTGGCTGGTTTTCCGTTCTGTCGTTCCCTGTATCCATGATTACCGCATCTCCTGTTCCGGTCGATTGCCGCTGAAGTCCGGGCCTAGTTTGGCGCGGAGCTGCTGCATGCCGCGATGTAGATTCACGCGAACCGAGCCGTGCGTCAGGCCGGTGCGCGCGGCTATCTCGGGGCCGGTCATGCCTTCCACAAGCCGGAGAATCAACGTCTCTTTGTAGGCATCGGGCAAAGTTCTGACCGCGTCGAGAATTACGGCGGCCGTGGCGGGATGCTCTCGTACGGCGTTTCCTGGGCTGATTTCGTTCTCAGTGTCATCCGCAAGTTGAGTCTCTGGCACAGAACGCCGGTGATAGTCATTGGCCAGGTTGCGCGTGATCGCCGCCAGCCACGCTCCAAAGCTTCCGTCTTCGCGCAGCGTCGGCAGCCGGCGGAGCGCACGCAAGAAAGCATCCTGAACCAGGTCATCCACTTCGCTTGCTGGGACCTTTGCCAGCAGAATTCCGTGAACCATGCGGGCATAGCGATCATAGAGACGCCCGAATGCTGCCCGGTCGCCATCGCGCGCTGCGCTGACTAACATCGCGTCTTCGGATACTTCAGGCGCAGATTCCTTCATCACGGGCCGACGCGTCAGGTCCGCCGCGAGCAGGTCAACTTGGTCTCCGGACCTTGAGGCCATCCGCAATCCCCACACGAATGATAGACGTTCGGCGGGGTGGAAGTGTTAACAGCTCAGAGCAAGCAGCGAAGACTGAGCCAGCAGCGATGCCTCAGTCGCGGTCGTGGAGCGACGGGCTGCATCTTGAAGGTAACTAAGCACGTTCCCTGTGCGACCTGGATTCTGCCTACAATTAGGTTTCTTCCCTGTCTTCAACCTGATTCGCGGAGAATGGAGGGACGACGTCGATGCGTGACCAGCGGATGCGCTCCGCGATCCTTTCTGGAGTCTCTCCTCAACGCGCCGCTGGAGCCTCGACCGCAAGATTGCGCCTGGCGGGCGTTCCTCGGAATGATTCCGGAGTACTGAGTCGAGCAACCTCTGTCCGGAAACGTCACTGTTTACATTGGCCGAAAGGCAGCCTATGAGAATGTCGAACCAGCCGGTCGTTCTGGAGAGTGGGAGATCCGCACGCGAGATTTTGTTTCTCTGCGCCGCGCTTTGCATTGCAACCTGCATCGCGACGATATCCAGAGCTCAGGAAGCACGCTCGACAGGGTGGGTGGTTATTCCTGTCTCCGAGTATCGAGCGCTTCATGCCAAGGCTTATCCGGTCGATGCGGAGCCAGAAGCTTCACCGGTGCAGGCTACACTGACACGCGTCGATTACGATTTGCAAGTCCGCGGCGACGTGGCGCGGGGGCGGGTGAGCCTGACGGTCGATGTGTTGAAGGACGGTTGGGTGCGCGTTCCCATTCCTTCGGGACTTCTAGTGCGCGAGGCGCGGGTCGACAATAAGCTGGTGTCACTGGTGCCGCCATCGTCCAAGGCCGGCAATCAGCTTACTGCCGTGCTTTCTCATGTCGGCCGTTCGGTTCTGGTGCTCGAGATCGCCCTGCCCGTTGTTTCCAGTGCGGGGAGTGAAAGCATTTCACTTCCTCCCGCTGATTCGGGAATTACCCGCGCGTCGGTTCAGCTCTCCCGCCACGGGGTGGACGTGCAAGTTGCCGGCGGACTTTTGCTGGAGAAGTCCGATACGGCGGAGGAAAGCAAATGGGCTGCCTATGGACAGGGCAACACGCCTCTCACTTTTACCTGGCGGAGGAAGACAGAAGACCACCACACGACTCAGCCACTGCGAATGCGCGGATCGCTGATTGAGTTAGTGAGTCTTGGAGAAGACTCGGCCTCGATCTATGCGGAGGCGAGCCTGGATGTTTCCCAAGGCGCAGCTGCCGAGGTGCGGATACAGCTTCCGGAGAACATCACGGTTAATCAGGTGTTGGGCGCGACTGTCGCGGACTGGGAAATGAAGAGTGGAGAACTGGCGGTGACGTTTCTGGAGCCGATTGAACAGAGCTCAAGGTTTGTGATCAACGGCGAATCCCGGCTGGCCCGCGACGGGAAAATCGACATCCCTCTGCTGCGTCTTAAGAACACGGAGAAAGATACGGGCGGAGTGGCGGTGGAAGTACTGGGAGCCGGCGAGATCAAGGACTTCAAGGCGCAAGGGATGGAAGAGGCCGACGCCAGCGACCTGGGCGAGACTGTTGCGAACCGGCAGTCGCCTTCGCTGGCTGCGTTTCGCTTTCGCTCGGGAGATGCCGGGGCAAGTCGAGCGCTCAGCGTGGATGTTGCGCGTTACACGCAGCAGGCGGTGTTGATGGCGAACATTGAAGAAGCTCGCTATCAGGTGCTGATGAGCAAGGAAGGGAAGAGTCTGATTCAGGCGCGATATGCCGTGCGCAACAATCAACGCAACTTTGTGAAGATTACGCTGCCGGCGGGAGCTGTGGTCTGGAGCGCTTCACTCGGAGGCAGACCAGTGCGGCCCGGGCGATCTCCTGACGGGAGTTTGTTGTTGCCGTTGGAGAAAGCGCGGGGAAGCGAAGACACACCGGCTTTCGTGGTTGAGGTTCTGTATCTGGCTCGCGGTGCGCCGTGGGATGAGAAAGGCAGAGTGAGGCTTGCCCTTCCGGCGCTGGATCTTCCGATTTCGCGCACGGGGTTGCTGGTCTACTATCCACCGTTATTTCACATGTCGGCGGAGCCCGGCGCGTTTCGGATTGAGACCTATGCGGCTCCGATGTCGGAAGCGTTTAATGGGCGGCCACCGGCATCGCCGGCGGCGGCAAAAGTAATGCGGAGGGAGTTGGATAACGATCGCAAACAGGCTGCGGACGATGAAGCGACCCAGGTGCTGGTCGATAAATTCCGCGCCAAATCGAAAGAAGGAAAAGTGGCCGGCATTCTTCCCATCGGAATTTCATTTCCCGCGTTCGGCCCTTCTATATTCCTGATTTCCGAACTCACGGGCGAAAATCAGGCGCCGGGCGCCGACTTCAGCTACCAGCGTGAGAAGAAGCAGGGTGCGCGATGATGAAGAAAAACCTCCTCATTCTTGGCTTGATTCTCTCGGCTGTCGCAGTTGCGCAGCAGAAAGTTAGCTTGCCTCTTCCGGATTCCGGCAACGTCACGCTACCGCTTGATGAATATGACCGGCTGGTCGAGTTGGCCAGCAAACCAGCGAAAAATCCGGAGACGCCGCCTCTCACCTACTCGCTCAAACGCGCCGACCTGAAGTTGCGCGTGGAGGACGAATCTGTCTTGGGCAGCATTCAACTGGAGGGCGAGGTCTTCAAAAAGGGCGTGGCCACGGTTCCGCTGACTTCGGGCATAACCATTCTGGATGCGCGGCAGGAGAACAAAACGCTGCCGATGCAGCAGGAAAATGGGATCCAGACGGCCCTATTGACGGGACCGTCCGAGTTTTCCATCACTTTGAACGCGGGGTTGGTGTTGAGCATTGAAGCAGGGCGGGCGTCGTTCAGTTTGCCGGTTCCCCCGGCGGGCAGCGTGCAACTCTCGCTGGTGCTTCCCGGGGAGAATACGTATGCGAATATCAATCCCGGTCTGATTACCGACCGGCGCTCGGAGAACGGACACACGGTGATCGAAGCAACTCTGGTTCCGGGAAAACCCGCAGGCATCTGGTGGACGAGACGCGAAAAAGAAGTGCCCGCAGTTCCGCGAGAGGTGCGATTTCTCTCTGAGGTAAAAACGCTAGTGTCGGTTAGCGAATCAGAGCTTCGGGTTGCGACCCTTGCCGACGTCACCGTGGTGCAAGGCGAACCTGCGCAATTCGAAGTGGAAATCCCCGCGGGATACGAAGTAACGGGCGTAACCGGAGCGTCGCTGGAATCGAGCGAGACGCAATCGGGAGTGCTGATTCTAAAGGTGCGCACAGCCAGCCAGCGCGGGTATCAGTTCTTGATTTCAATGGAGCGCTCGATCAGCGAATCGAAAGCCAGCGCTCCGTTTCTCGGTTTCAAGAATGCCCAGCGAGAAACCGGAGAAGTTCTGATCGAAGGGGCGGGGACGATGGAGCTTACCGCGACCGAAGGCGGAGGTCTCAAGCGCATGGACGTAAAGGAGACTAATCCCTACTTGCGTGCGCTGGCGCACTATCCGCCGCAGGCAGCATTTCGATTTCACCGGCAGCCCAACGAGACGCCCACGCTTGCGCTGGAGTGGACGCGCTTTCCGGACAGCAGTGTGCTCGCTGCCGTCGCCGAGAATGCGGTGGTTACAACGCTTGTGACTTCGGAAGGCAGGTCGCTTACCGAAGTGAAACTCACGGTTAAGAACCAGGCTCAGCCGTTTTTAAAAGTGGCGTTGCCGGCCGGCGCGAGCATTCTGTCGGCAGACGTTGCCGGGGAGAAAGTGAAGCCAGTCCAGGGACCGGACGGGGATCGCGTGCCGTTGTTGCGGCCGGGCTACCGTCCCACGGGGGCTTACGAAATCTCCTTTGTGTTCCTGCATTCCGGGGCGCCGTTTGCAAAGAAAGGCGGATCTGAGATTTCTCTGCCGCGCATGAACGTTCCCATCGACCTGCTGCACTGGGAAGTGTTCTTGCCGGAACAGTACAAGGTGAAAGATTTTGGCGGCGATGTGATGTCGGAGGATTTAGTGCCGGCGGCGCTTCAGGAAGCAATAGCTCCGGGGAGTGCACCCGGAACCGGAGCAGTGGCGGGAGGGATTGTAGGGCCCATATTCCACGGCCTTGGCGATCACGCGGCACTTGGGCCTGGACAACTGGGTGGCGTCGTGATGGACCCGAGCGGCGCGGTGGTGCCGGGAGTCCACATCACGGTTACGAACTCAGATACGGGTTCGGCGGCGAGTGCGGTCACCGACGCGACTGGCCGCTGGATGGTGTCGAACTTCTTCAGCGGCAACGGAAAGATCAGAGCCGACATGCCGGGTTTCCAATCGACGGTTGAAAATATAACCTACGATACCAGCCGAGGCGGAGAGTATCCGATTACCCTGAGGGTTGGCTCTGTGGCAGAAACGGTTGAGGTGACTGCTGAGGCTGTCACCTTAAATACCGAAACCTCGACTGTGGCCATGAACGGCCGCAATTACACGCAGCTGGCCCAACTCGAAGCCAACGCCAAGAAGCAGGAACAGAACGCAGCCTCGGCCAATGTAATGAATCTGCAACGGCGGGTAGCGGGTGTGCTGCCGGTGGCAATCGAAGTGCCCCGCACGGGTACTTCTTTTCAGTTTGTCAGGCCGCTGGTGCTCGATGAAGAAACCAAGGTGACTTTCACCTACAAGAGTAAGTAGGCGGCGTGGTCGCTGCTAGTCGGTTGCGTTGGCGGTTTTTCTTACGACGCGGCTCGGTGACCGGGCGTTGCGGTTTGCTGAAGGGCGCGGCAGATGGCAGGGATGTCATCGTCAAAGCAGCAATCGAGCGCGCCCGCGTCCATGGCCTCAGTCCACATCGCCTCATCCGGCGTGCGGTGCGTGCAAACGATTTCCATGCCGAGTTGACGGCGCAGGCGGATGATTTCCTCAAGGGATACCAGCCCCAGGTCCAGAACTCCGGCCTGGATGGGAAACTGCGCTACCAGCGCCTGAAGTTCAGTCACTGACTGCACAATAAACACAGCCTCAGAGACTGACTTGACCTTGGAGACCAAGTCGTCGGCACGCGCGGGATCGTTTTGCAGAATTACGATCGCGTTATGCATTACGAACCTCCGTCGTGCGAGGGTCTAGGGTCTAGGGGCTAGGGGTTAGGTCTTAGGCCCTAGCCCCTAGCCCCTAGACCCTAAGACCACGCCGCTTCACGCAAATGTGTGCCGCCCCGGCCTTGTCACCACGAGGACCTCATGTCGCTGGATGTGCCGCCGGCCGCGGGGACGTAGCAATTTAGCGTGTAATCCATCACCATGCGGTCGGCATTGAAGCGCCAACCGAGCGTGCGGATGGTTCGCTTCATGCGCTTGATCCAGCCGCGCGGCAGACCGTCACGATCGCGTTGGTAGTAGAGCGGGATCACTTCTTCGCGCAGGGTCCGGTACAAATCTTCTCCGTCGCGGGTGTCGTGAACGTTCATGTTGGAATGGGTTCTGCCGGTGCCGATGGCGAATCCATTCATACCGTCGTAGGCTTCGGCCCACCAGCCGTCGAGGACCGAAAGGTTCAGTCCTCCATTCAAGACCACCTTTTGACCGCTGGTGCCCGAGGCCTCCAGCGGGCGCCGCGGATTGTTCAGCCAGACATCGACGCCCTGCACGAAGTAACGGCCGACGTTGATGTCGTAGTCTTCGACGAAGACGAACTTGTCGGCGAAGCGGCCGTTGCGCATTAGTTCGGCAATCTGCTGCAGAACTTTCTTGCCCGGTTCGTCGTGGGGATGCGCTTTGCCGGCAAAAACGAACTGCACCGGGCGTTTGGGATCGTTCACCATCGACGCCAGGGCCTCGATATCCCGGAGAATCAGGTTGGCCCTTTTGTAGGTGGCAAAGCGGCGGGCAAATCCGATGGTCAGCGCGTCGGGACTTAGGACCTTGCTGAGTCGCTGCAAAACCTCGCGGGATTCGTGGCGGTGCTCGGCTTGCTCTACCGCGCGGCGGCGGACGAACTCGAGAAGCTGCGACTTCAGGCTGAGGTGCGTTTCCCAAAGTTCGCCGTCATCCACGTTCTCAATGCCTTCCCAGATGCGTGCCTCGCTGCTGTGCTGGTGCCAGTTCGTTCCGAGATGGCGATCGTAGAGGCGGAACATCTGCGGAGCGAGCCACGACGGAACGTGAACTCCGTTGGTGATGTGTCCGATGGGAACTTCGTCTTCGGGCTTGCCGGGACAAAGCCCGGTCCACATCGCGCGGGAGACTTCGCCGTGCAGCGCGGAAACTGCGTTGGCGCGGCGCGAGAGTCTTAATCCCAGTACGGTCATACAAAACGTTTCGTGCTGATTGTTTGGATTCTCGCGGCCCAGCCCCATCAGGCTGTCTGGGGAAAGGCCGAGCTTTTCGCGCAGAGGCCCGAGGTGTTCCTCGATCAGATCTGCGTCGAAGCGATCATGACCGGCAGGCACCGGAGTGTGAGTGGTGAAGACCACTTCGCGCGAGACGCGGGGCACGGCGGCGTCGAAGCCGATGCCTTCTTCCTGCATGCTGGTGCTGATCGCTTCCAGCACGGCGAATCCGCTGTGTCCTTCGTTCAGGTGAAGAACGCCGGGCGTGACGCCCATGGCTTTCAGGGCGCGGAACCCGCCAACGCCAAGCACCAACTCCTGGCGGATGCGAGTGCGCGCGTTTCCGCCATAGAGACGGGACGTCAGTTCGCGGTCGTCCGGAGCATTCTCTTCCACATCGGAATCGAGGAGGAACAAGTCGCAGCGTCCAACTTTAACGCGCCAAACCTTGGCGTGAATTGATCCGCTGCGGGTCTCGATTTGCACTGCTACGGGACGTCCGTTCTTGCCGATCGCGAGCTGCAGAGGCAATTGAGTAACATCCGTTTCCAGATATTCTTCCTGCTGCCAGCCGTTGCGATCCAAGCGCTGACGAAAATATCCCTGGCCGTAAAACAGGCCGATGCCGACGAGCGGAATGGCGAGATCGGACGCGCTCTTGATATGGTCGCCGGAAAGGACGCCGAGACCGCCCGAATAGACGGGAAGCGATTCGTGGATTCCGAATTCCGCGGAGAAGTAGGCCACGGGACAAGGCCGCAGGACGCCGGCGTGCCTTGCTCCCCAGGTGCGGTCTGCCTGCAAATATTCCTGCAAGCGGCGATAGGCATAGTTGATGCGGCTATGGAGCACGAGTTCCGCGGCGCGAGTCTCAAGTTTCGCCAGTGGAAATTCAGCCAGCAGAGAAACTGGATTCTGGTTCAACTGGCGCCAGCGCAGCGGATCGAGATCGCGGAATAAGCTGATGGCATCGTGGTCCCAACTCCACCACAGATTGCGAGCCAGCGCCCAAAGGCGTTCCTGCGCGGGAGCGATGAAACGATCCAGCGTGCGCGCTTCGCTCACCACTGGCGCCACCTGGGCCGCCGCTTCGGCGAGCATGTGAATTTCTTCGTCGGTGAAGATGCGAGGCTCTACAGTTTGCACCACCAGAACGCCCTGCAGAACTCCGCGGTCGATGAGTGGAACGCCGAGAAACGACTGGTAGGCATCTTCGCCGGCTTCCTTGAAGTACTTGAAACGGGGGTGACCTTTTGCCTGAGCCACGGCTACGGGACGCACCTGTTCCGCCACCAGGCCCGCCAGTCCTTCGTGGATTGCCATTCGCAGACTGCCGATGCACTCGCGCCGCAGGCCGACCGTGGCTGCGAGCACGAGGTTGGCCCGGTCCGGCTCGAGCAGATACGCTGAACAAACGTCGGTGTCGAAGCGCATGGCGATTAAAGCCACGACGTTCATGAGGGTCTCGGCGGGTTGGCCCTCCTTGGCGGCAAGGTTGGCGATCTCCTCCAGAGTGAGGACGTGGGTGACGTCGCGCGCGGGACCGTTCATATCCAATTCTTGAACTTCTTCTTGAACTTCTTCTCGGACTTCGCCGTGATTTTCTTCGAGTTCCAGGCTGTCTGGTTCCATTTTATTCGGACCTGAGGGTTTCAGGTGGTCCTTTCCGCACTTTCGGAAGTAGTATCTATATCGTTATCATCGGCCCAGAGTGATACAGCCATTCGTCACTACGGATGATTTTTCCTTAATGAACTGCCATCGCCAGCACACGACCAGCGAATCGCTTGGCGTTTGCGCGTTCTCCATCCCAGAGCAACTCTAGGGGCCGAAGACGCACCGAGTCCAATCAAAATTATCGATGATATGCATGTCTTTCGGTGCACGGCGACACCATTTGGCGATTACCATCGATTACCTTCGCTCGTTTGAGGGCAAGGTGATGACTGGCAGCTCTGTGCTATAATGGTTTTCAACGCTACTGCCACGGTTTGCTCGTGACGCGGTGATCCTGTTGGATCAGATTCATCTCCGCTTTTCCTGCCCGCCGTTTAATCAGCGTCAAATCAAAATCACAAGAGCGGCATGGGAACTCACGATACGTGTGTAACATCAGGCCCCTCCAGAAAGAACAATTACGAATGACAAGCTTTACAGAACTACCGCTTACTTCTGCTTTGCAGCAGAGGTTGGCGACGGCTCAATTCATTATCCCTACGCCAATTCAGGCGCAGGCTATCCCTTGCGCCCTTGAGGGCAAAGACGTGCTGGCTACGGCGCAGACCGGAACCGGCAAGACGCTGGCATTTCTGATCCCGGTGATCGAAATGCTGCAGCGCGAACCATCGCAAAAAGTCCGCGTACTGGTTTTACTGCCCACGCGCGAACTGGCGATTCAGGTCAACGAAGAATACGAAAAACTGCGGGGCAGGGAACTGCCCAAGGCGGCGCTGGTGATTGGCGGCGTCTCTGAGAAAAACCAGATTCAGGCCGTACGCTCCGGGTCCAGCCTGGTGGTTGCAACCCCCGGCCGCTTGCAGGATTTCATCACCCGCAAGCTGATCGACCTGCGCGAAGTCAAGATCCTGGTGCTCGACGAAGCCGACCGCATGCTCGATATGGGCTTTCTGCCTGCGATCTGGCGCATTCTGGCGATCCTGCCACAACGCCGGCAGACGCTGTGCTTCTCCGCGACGATGGAGCAATCTGTCGCCGGCCTGGTGAATGATTCCATGCGCGATCCTGTACGCGTGGCGATTGGTTCCGTGCTGAAGCCGGTGGAGAGCGTCCGGTTGCAGGCTTACGAAGTGCGTCCGGCTGAGAAGCCCGACGTGCTGCGGCAGTTGCTCTACGCCGAAAAAGGACAGACGCTGATCTTTGCCCGCACCAAGCGTGGCACGGAACGGTTGGCCAAGGAACTGGTGCGGGAAGGTTTTTCCGCAGCCATGATTCACGGCGACCGCTCACAATCACAGCGCAACGGAGCCCTCACCGGATTTCAGCAGGGACGCTTTCAGGTGCTGGTGGCCACTGACGTGGCTGCACGCGGTCTGCACATTGATGACGTAGCGCATGTGATCAACTACGACCTGCCCAAGATGGCGGAGGATTTCATCCACCGCGTCGGGCGGACGGGACGCGCCGGGTCGGACGGTCTGGCTACCAGCCTGGTGGCTGGCGGCGAGGTCATCGAACTGCGGCACATCGAGCGCACCTTGAAACTGAAAATCGAACGCAAGCAGGTGGATTGGGCGAATGCAGAAAGGTCGGAGCATGTTGTCCAAAACACGCTGGCCAGCCGGACTCTGACGAAGTTGCCCGGCGAAGTGTTTGCCTAGAGTCGACGGATTCACAAGCAATTCAAAGGGCGCGTCTTAAAGACGCGCCCCTTGTTGTTTGTCGGGACATTTGTGTCGTAGATCTATTCCGGCTGAAGGTCTATGGTTCGATCTTTTCCGGACTGCGTTCGCGGGGAATACTGGAAATATCGGCGTCGTCCCCCATTTGAAACAGCGCGGCTTGCTCGGCGGCGTGCCTTTGCAATTCGTCCAAATCCAGTTCGCTTGAATCAGCCGTCGTGCCTGGTTCATCTTTGCGCTGAATGCGGCGTTCGGCCTTGTCGCGCTGCTTTTGCTGGCGCGTGTGTTCTTTCTGGCGTTTGGTAAAGCTTGATCGTCCTCGTCCTGGCATTCCAGTCTCCAATCGTCAATTTTGGCAATAGCGGCTGGCGCTTTGCACTTCGGTCAAATTTCGGAATTCAAGCAGCGCCGGACTGAATCCGGTGCCCGGCAGTCCCGCGTTGATCCCATCTAAGTCGAAGGTAAGCCGCTACCAGCGGGGTTCCCTGGGTTGGCGCGCGTGACCCTGATAGTCGTCGCGGCTACCACCGCCGCCGCCACCGAAGCGTTGTCCTCCGCCACCGCGCGGCGAATCGGTCTTTGGCTTCGCTTCGTTGATCTTCAGGGCGCGGCCGGCGAGTTCGGTTCCGTTCAGTGCGGCGACCGCCTTATCCGCTTCTGCCGCATTGGTCATCTCGACAAAGGCGAAACCGCGGGCGCGGCCGGTCTCGCGGTCGGTCACAATGCTGACCTTCTCGACTGCGCCATGAGCTTCAAATAAGCCGCGAAGTTCTGGTTCTGTAGTGCTGTGAGGTAAATTGCCGACGTAAAGATTCTTCATAGGAGTTCTTCTCTCTTTATTTCTGTTTCTGTGGCAGCTGTTTCTGGGGCAAAAAACGATTGAGGTTTGGGGGCTTCGGGCAGCGAATGCTGCTCGATTGCTTCCGCCCACCGCGAGGGTCTTGGGGTTTCCCGTATGGCACGCGAACGAGCTTCACTGACCGAGCGGACGCTGGAAATTTTCCGGCAGGCTTCCAGGATTCCCCAGCGCTGCGAGGAACTTCCCGAGGCCTGGGCGATCAGTGCTGCGACCATCTCCCTGTGCAGGGCGTCTGCGTCCGGCCCGGCCGGCGCGTCGTCGGAGTGCGGCGCCGCGGCCAGATACTCTGGGCCGCCCACGAAGAAAGCGATCCTCTGCGGAGGAGTGGCGCCGCGAAGCTCGATGCAGAATTTATCGCGGCTGTCGGTTTCGCCGGCGGCGTTGATGAGCACGAGATTGTACAAATCGGCCCGCCACCAGCAGCGCGCCTCGAGGACATCGGCGGCGCAATCGACTTCGATGCCCAGCTTCCTCATCACGTCGGCTCGCAATTCGCGTTTCGTCTGCGAGGTATCCAGCAGGAGCACGCGCTTCTTTTTCGCTGGAGCGGCCTCCGGAGTCGAAAGCGGCAATGCGATGACGGGAGTGGTCATGCTACTTTCTCCTTAAGGTTCGCCGGCTTTGCCGGAGCTACCAGGTTCTTCTCGGCCAGAGCTTTCAACATCTTTTCGTTGCTCTGGCGGCGGCTGATCTTGGCCCTGCGCCGCCGGTTGAATCGAGCTTTGTCGCCGTTGACTCCGGACATTCTTGTCTCCTGTGTTTCAGGCTGGTTAACGCAAAACCCTGCCACCGACTCTTCCGTTCGCAGGTCTAATGTACGGGCGTTCTTAAAGATCCAGTCGGGAAAGATCGAATCGAGAAATCGGCCGGACAGCACGGCCGCTCTCTTCCGTCGTTTCTCGGGATCGGGGAAGCTGACTTCCGGAGGCCTTCAGGTTCGACACGTCACTCGCCTTTCAGGGAAATTCTCAATCGCGAAGGCGCAACGTGCTGTTAGGTTGTCTTCGAGGTCAAGATCTTTAGTATACGCCCCATTCGCTGACCTTGCTCGGGTTTCGCGTAGCAGCGAAGGCACCAAAGGCCCCATGCAGACCTGTCTTTGCTTCGAAGAGAAGTTGCGAAGCCATGATGCGATCCAGGTACTTGTCGATCCGGGTACTTAGGGCTGCGCAGGGCTGACCGGTTTAGACCCCGAGCAGAAAAGCAGGCAGAGTACCAGAACCCCAGCACCTGCGCCGCCTCCAATCTCGAGCCACTTTGCGCTCAGAGCGTGACCGGCCCCTTCGGGCCGTTGGGCTGCTCCGCACACCGTCGTTTCATCGCGCGTAGCGTGCTGTCCCTCGTGTACCGTGGCGGCTTGGGATGGTCCGCTCTGCGGCGGTTTCTGTAGAACGCTGCCCTGCGTGATATTCACATCGTTCTTGCGCGCCGCGACCTGCACGGTTCCGCTGACGTCGGCTACGTCATATTGAGTCCGCTCGTTTGAAACCGGCTCCACCTTAATGCAGTTGACGTGCACGCTCATCGACGCGGAAGTTCCCACCGACACGCTCCCGTGCTCCAGAGTCAGAAACGTGCCTTCAAACTTCACAATCGATTCGGGCTGAATCAAAACGGACGACCCTTCGGCGTCAAGGTTGGCGACGAATCCGGGCTTTGTCTCCACCACATCTCCCGGAAACACGGCCGTGGATGCCGCGATCTCAAAGCCGTTGACCCACACGCCGCCCTGGCTATGCAACACGGCGGAGCCCGTATCCGCCGCTGCGAGCGAAAACGGACACAGGACCACCATTACCCAGCAAAGAGAGCGGTGTAACGCGGACACACTCATAGCCAAACAGGATTTCCACAATCCAATTTGGATCGTAGCCGGAGGGAGCAGGGTCGTCTATTAGCTCGCTGGATGCCGGGCGCACCAGAGTAACTTTGGGAGGCTCGCTGCGGCTCGCTCCCCTCGACCGGCGAACTCCGGTATGCTGGGCGAACATGGAACGAACTGTCGACAATGGCCCGGTGATCGAGTTCCGCGATGTGGCTTACGCACTGCCTGGCGGACAGCCGCTGCTCTCAGGACTGAATCTTCAAGTGCGGCGCGGCGAGACACTGGTTTTGCTGGGACGCAGCGGTTCGGGAAAGACCACTACGCTGAAACTTGTCAATCGGCTGTTGACCCCAAGCAGCGGGCAAGTGTTCGTGAACGGCGCGCCCACTGCCGAGAGCGACGTCATTCGACTGCGCCGGAGCATCGGTTATGTCATCCAGGATGTAGGTTTGTTCCCGCATTTCACGGTGGAACGAAACATCGGGCTCGTCCCGCGAATCGAAGGCTGGACCGCCGAACGAATTCGTCTGCGCGTCACGGAATTGTTGCAGATGGTGGGGCTCGACCCGCAAATGGCTTCGCGTTATCCTCACCAGCTTTCGGGAGGACAGCGGCAGCGGGTGGGAGTGGCGCGAGCACTGGCCGCGGACCCGGCGATCCTGCTAATGGACGAACCCTTCGGCGCGCTTGACGCACTTACTCGCGACCAACTGCAGCGCGAGTTTTTGTCGCTTCAACGGCGTCTTAATAAGACGGTGGTCTTCGTTACTCACGACCTGCGCGAAGCGTTGCGGCTGGGAACGCGCATCGCGCTGATGGAAGCAGGCCGGTTAGTCACAGTTCTTCCCCCGGAAGATTTCTTGCGATCGAAAGATCCTCTGGCTGAAGCGTATGTACAGGCTTTCGCAGACGGACTGGACTCGTCAGCAAATCGAGGCGCGTCATGAATGTGTTTCACTTTATTTGGCAAAACCACGAACAGGTTCTGGAACTCACCTTGGAGCACCTTTGGCTGGTGGGAGTTTCCACTCTTCTCGCGGTGCTCGTCGGCATACCGCTCGGCATTCTGAGCGCGCGCTGGCCGGTGTGGAATAAGCCGGTGCTGGGGACCGCGAATATTATTCAGACGATTCCGAGTCTTGCGCTCTTTGGATTCTTGCTGCCGGTTCCGTGGCTCGGAGACCGTGCTGATCGCCTGGCGATCCTGGCGCTGACTCTCTATGCGCTGCTCCCCGTGATTCGCAACACTTACACCGGAATCCGCGGCGTTGATCCCGCTGTGGTCGAGGCCGGGCGCGGCATGGGGCTCACGGATCGCCAGCTCTTGTTTCAGGTGCAATTGCCTTTGGCCTCGAGCGTGATTCTCTCGGGCGTGCGCGTGGCGGTGGTGGTCTCCGTGGGACTGGCAACCATCGCAGCCGCAATCGGCGCCGGTGGTTTGGGCGAGTTCATCTTTCGCGGCCTTGCCATGGTAAACAATCAGCTCATTCTGGCCGGAGCCATTCCCGCGGCCGTTCTGGCTCTCTCCGCGGATTTCGGTTTGGGATGGCTGGAGAAACGTTTGCGGCCACAATGAGACCGGATCGGCATAGCGGCGTTTTCAAAGCTCGGCGAACGAGTTCGACGGTACTCATTCTTTTTGCATTTCTGATTTTCTCCTCGTGTGCGCCCTCGCACTCCGATCGCATTGTGATCGGCTCGAAGAACTTTACCGAGTCGCTGATGCTTGGCGAACTTCTGGCTCAACAGATTGAGGCCCACACGCATTTGAAGGTGGAGCGCCGCTTCTATCTCGCGGGAACCTATATTTGCCAGCAGGCGCTGCTGGCTGGGCGCATCGATGTCTATCCGGAATACACGGGAACCGCATTGACCGCCATTCTGAAGCAGGGAATTGGAGGTGACAAGGCGGAAGTTTACCAGCGGGTGAAGCGGGAATATGAGACGCGCCTCGGCCTTACACTCGGCCCGCCGTTCGGTTTCAATGACACCTTCGCCATGGAGATTCGCGGCGATGATGCACGCCGCCTGAATTTAAGAACCTTATCGCAGGCGGCTGCATTTGCTCCGCATTGGCGGGCGGGATTTGGCTACGAATTTATGGAGCGTCCCGACGGATATACCGGCTTGGCCGCCGCCTACGGCCTGCATTTTGCCGCGCCGCCGCGCATTATGGATCTAGGCCTGCTGGCTCCGGCATTAAAAGATCATCAGATTGATATAGCTGCGGGCAATGCTACTGATGGTTTGATTCCTGCGCTCGATTTATTCGTCCTCGATGACGACCGCCACTATTTTCCTCCCTATGAAGCGGTCGCTGTAATTCGAGAGCAGACTGTGCAGCTGCATCCCGAAATTGCGCAGGCGATTACCGACTTGGGCGGCAAGATTTCCGATCAGGAGATGCAGCAGCTGAACTACGCGCTCGATGGCCAGCACCGCGACGTGAAAGATGTCGCGCATGAATTTCTCCGGAGTAAGGGACTCGTCCCGTGATCCCCGCCAGGAATGAAGTAAGCGGTCTCCGAAAGATTGTTTTCGGCTGCGACCGCCAGCAGGAAGTCGTCATCTAAGCACGCTGCAAGAAGGCACACTGCGGCAGGATTGCTTGCGAATGCCCGCGCTGAACGCGCGGACACGGAATGCGGGTAGGGGCATTGCCCTATGGTACTGGGGCCGCCCGCGGGCATAGAATGCTTTGCACTGATTCGCCTGCGCCAGTCGCCGCCGGTTTGTTTCGTCTGCTTTTCACCAGATTGGGAGGTCTGAATGCCAGCCACGCAAAGTGACTCCATCATCCATCACGATCTGGTTGAGCAACTCGCCGACGCCCGTCAACGCAGCGACGAGCTATTTGCTCTGGTCCGGCCCGACTCTCTTTACGAACGTCCCATCGCCGAGCGTCATCGAATCGTCTTCTATATCGGACATCTTGAGGCTTTCGATTGGAACTTGTTCCATCAACGCGTTCTGGGACTGAAAAGCTTTCATCCCGAGTTTGACCGGCTATTTGCCTTCGGCATTGATCCGGTGGGCGGCGGATTGCCCACCGACCAGCCAGCGGATTGGCCTGGGATTGCCGAGGTTCGAGACTACGTTAGAAAAATCCGGGCGGTTCTGGACGAAAAACTCTCGGACGCGCTTGCCGATCCTCACTCCCCGGCAAGTGACGGATTTTCACTTAGCACTCTGCTCAACGTCGCCATCGAACACCGGCTCATGCACGCGGAGACACTGGCCTACATGCTGCATCAGTTGCCGCTCGATCGGAAAGTTGCGCACACCGAGACCTTGGCCGTTGTGACCGCGCCCATAGCTCATCGCAGCATCGAGATCCCGGCAGGCCCAGTTACGTTTGGGCTCCCGCGCAATAGCGATCTCTTCGGCTGGGACAACGAGTACGAAGCCCACACCGTCGACGTCCCAGTGTTCGCCATCGATCGTTACAAAGTGACGAACCGGCAATATCTCGAATTCATGAACGCAGGTGGCTACGAAACGCGCGCGTTCTGGGGAGATGGCGACAGCGACAATAACAATAACAATAACAACAATAACGAAGACTGGAACTGGAGGTCGAGTCAGGGAATTTCGCATCCGGCTTTCTGGAAGCGCGAGGGCAGCCAATGGCTGTATCGCACCATGTTCGCCGATGTGACCCTGCCGCTGGATTGGCCGGTCTACGTGAGCCAGGCGGAAGCAAAAGCCTATGCCCGCTGGGCAGGGAAGTCGTTGCCCACGGAAGCCGAGTGGCAGCGCGCCGCATACGCCAGCGCGCAGGGTGCGGAAGAATCTGCCGAACAATTTGGCAACTTTGATTTCGCCCGCTGGAGTCCCGTGCCGGTGAACGCATTTCCTCAGAGCCAGAGCGCCTTCGGGGTTCACGGCATGCTGGGCAATGGCTGGGAGTGGACTGCGACCGAATTCGCTCCGTTCCCGGGATTCGAGCCGTTTCCGTTCTACCGCGGCTACTCCGCCGATTTTTTCGACGGAAAACACTTCGTCATGAAGGGCGGATCGGCCCGCACCGCGAAATGCATGTTGCGGCGCACCTTCCGCAACTGGTTCCAGGCCCACTACCAATTCATCTACACCGGATTTCGCTGCGTAAGCCGCTGATCGTCAGCAAGGGATTGTCAACAAGTAGCTGCCAAAGAAGGGGTTGCCCATATGCTGGTAAAGACCATTACTTCGAATACGACATATGAATTCGCGGCCGATGTGTGCACGGGCCTTACCAAGCCGGGCCAGAAAGAACTGCTCTCGAAGTATTTATATGACGACGTCGGCTCAGCGCTATTCGAAGTGATCAGCAATCTGCCGGAGTACGGGCTCACTCGCGCCGATGAGCGCCTGCTGCGGCGGCACGGGCACGAGATCGTCGGGCGGTTGGCCACTCCCGTCTCCGTGGCCGAACTCGGCAGTGGCAGCGGCCGGAAGACTCGCCACATCCTCGAAGCCCTTTGCCGCCGCCAGCGAACTGCCTACTATCCTATCGAGATCTCTCCTTCCGCTCTCGCCATGTGCGAACGCGAACTCCGCGACATCGAATCCATCAGCATCCTGGGCTTCGAGCGTGAGTACCTTGACGGATTGCTTGAAGTAGCTGCGCATCGCTCCCCCGGCCAGCATCTGCTCGTGTTGTTCCTGGGGAGCACGATCGGAAATTTCGATCGCCAGGCCGGCGTTCACTTCCTGCTCGAAGTCCGGCGTATTCTTCAGCCCGGAGATTCTCTCCTGCTCGGAACCGATCTGGAGAAATCCAGCGCCCAACTGCTGCATGCCTACGACGACGAACTGGGAGTGACCGCAGCCTTCAACTTGAACCTGCTGGCTCGCATCAACCGCGAACTCGACGCCGATTTCGATCTCGCACAGTTTCAGCACGTGGCCAGAATCAATCAGCGGGATCGCAGCGTAGAGATGCATCTGCGCTCTATGTGCCGCCAGACCGTGAATATTCCGGCCGCAGATCTTCTCGTCGAATTTCTCGAAGGCGAAACCATCTGGACTGAAAGCAGCCACAAATACTCGCCGGAAGAGGTGTTTCCCATGGCCCGCACCGCCGGTTTCCGCTGCGAGGCGCAATGGCTTGATGAACAATGGCCTTTCGCCGAGAACCTGCTGATCGCGGAATAAGTCGCGAAGTGGTCAGTGGCCAGTGGCCAGTGGTCGGTAAATTCGCAGTTCACTGATCACTGACCACTGGCCACTGGCCACTGCTTTATCCGTCCTCGATTCCCGGTTCGGCGTCGCACGCTGAGAATCCCCTCATCTGGCGGACTAGAAGTAAAACTTTGTAAATCCTCCGGTTTTGTGCGATACGCGATGTAAATTAGTAAGAGGCGTATGAACACAACTACCAGCCAACTTCTAGCAGTCGCTCTCTGTGTGGCCAGCGCAGTCGGCATCCTGGCGCCTTCGGGTTATGCCGTACCCGCCGGCCAGCCGCCTCAGCAGGCCGCGCCCGCGCGCGCCGTTGCGAAGCGCATCGGCGCCATTAAAGCCATCAACGGAAGCGAGATCACGCTGACCCCGGACTCTGGCCCGGACGTGAAGATTACGGTTCAGGCTGCGGCGCAAATTGTTCGCCTCGCTCCCGGCGAGACAAGCCTGAACAATGCCACAACCATCCAGTTGCAGGACCTCCAGGTCGGCGACCGCATCCGGGCGACCGGTTGGGCCACGGACGATAACCTGCCGCTTCCGGTTTTGAAGATTGTAGTGATGACGCACTCCGATCTCGAAGCGCGGCACCAGCAGGATCTGCAAGACTGGCAAAAGCGTGGCGTCGGCGGACTGGTGGGCGCCGTCGATCCAGCGGCGGGGACCGTCACCATCTCGGTGTCGAGCTTCGCGGGAAAGAAAAACATCGTCATTCATAGCTCCAACAGCACGGTAATTCGCCGCTACGCGCCCGATTCCGTGAAGTTCGATGACGCCAAGCCGAGCACGCTCCAGCAAATTCATCCCGGCGATCAGGTGCGCGCGCGGGGTGACCGCAGCGCCGACGGCGCCGATGTGACCGCCCAGGAGATTGTTTCCGGATCATTCCCGGGTATTGCCGGTACCGTCAACTCAGTCGATGCAAGTTCTTCCACTCTTAGCGTTCACGATCTGTTGTCCAACAAAACGGTAGTGGTCAAGATCACACCGGACTCGCAACTTCGCCACTTACCCCTTGACGTGGCTCAGCGGTTTGCCATGTTTCTAAAAGGAGGGACTGGAGGAGCGGCGGGCGGCGCCGGATCCGGTTCTGGCTCGGCCGCGGGCGGCGGTCAAACAGCGGCTCCAGCATCCCCCGCCAGCGGCGTGGGCGCAGCGGGAAGCGGCGCGGGGGCGCGTTCCGGGGGGTCAATGGATTTTCAGCGAGTCCTCAGCCGCCAGCCGGCAGCTGCACTCACTGATCTGCACAAGGGCGACGCGGTGATCGTGCTGTCAACGGAGGGTACTGCCGGCATCGGGACGGTGATCACTCTGGTCAGTGGTGTGGAGCCGATCCTACAGGCTGCTCCCAGTGCCAGCACCGCTGCGATGCTTACGCCATGGAACATGGGTGCGCCCGCAGGCGACGCCGGGGGTCCATAGCATTCGCTGCTTGCAACCAGGCTGCATCCAATAAGACTTATACGGAAGACTCTTCTACTCGTGGAATGGAATAACTGAATGAAGTTTCGTTACTATCTTTGTTTCGCACTTATTTTTCTGTCGTTGCAGTTAGGCGCGACGCTCGCCGCATCCCAGACGCCCGCGCCCCAGGCCGCCGCAATTCCGGCTGCCTCTGGCATTTTGCGCGGGCAAGTAACCGACCCTTCCGGCGCTGCCATCGCGGGCGCCAACGTGGTCCTTACCCCCGCAGCCGTTTCCTCAACGCCTATTACAACCCAAACCAACGGCCAAGGACTGTATGAGTTCAAAGGGCTGGCAGCTGGCCAGTACTCCCTGACCGTGGTCGCTCAGGGATTCGCTCTCTACGAAAACGACAGCACGATGATCACGACCGGTCAGCCGCTGCGCCTCAATGTGGCGATGGCTATTGAGGTTGAGCAGATGAAGGTGCAGGTCTCCGATACTGCGCCTACCGTCGATGTCAATCCCGAGAGTAACGCCGGCGCTGTCACCATCTCGGGCAAGGAACTGGACGCTTTACCCGATGATCCCGACGAGTTGCTCACCGACTTGCAGGCCCTGGCTGGCCCTTCCGCAGGTCCGAACGGCGGCCAGATGTATATCGATGGCTTCACCGCGGGCCAGCTTCCGCCCAAGGCGTCGATTCGTGAAATTCGCATCAACCAGAATCCATTTTCTGCGGAGTACGACAAGCTCGGCTACGGCCGTATCGAAATCTTTACTAGGCCGGGCACCGACAGCCTGCATGGCCAGTTCATGATGAACGGGAACGATTCTGCGTTCAATTCGACTGACCCTTTTGCCGGCTCGGAGCCGGGCTATTACACCGTGCAGTACAACGGAAGTGTCGGAGGCCGGATCAACAAGAATTCGTCATTTTTTGTCAGCGTCGACCGCAGGAATATTAACGACATTTCCGCGATTGATGCCGAGACTCTCGACCAGAACCTGAACCCGTTTCAGACCCTGGAGTCGGTCTCCACGCCGCACCAACGCACCAACATCACCCCGCGTCTCGACTATGCCATTACCAAGAACAACACCTTGACCGTGCGCTATCAGTATTACCGCGACACCGAGACCAACAACGGTATCGGCCAAACTACCCTGCCTTCGCAGGCCTACGACTCGATCTCCACCGAACACACAGTGCAGATCGGCGATACGCAGGTGTTCGGGGCGAAGGTAGTCAACGAAACCCGCTTTCAGTATCTGCGCGACAATGCCGGACAGACCTCAATAGACACCAATCCGCAGACCACCGTATTGGGCTCGTTTACCGGCGGCGGCAATGGCACCATCAGCACTGACTACCAGGATCACTACGAACTGCAGAACTACACCTCGGTGATTCACGGCAACCAGACCATCAAGTTTGGCGGCCGTCTCCGCGCCCTGCACGATGACAACAGCTCCAACGCGGGCTTCAACGGCGCATTCACGTTCTCCACCCTTACTCAATTTCAGGACGTCGAATGTGCCCTCTCGGCCTCGCCGCCCCCGGTGTGCCCCGCGCCGACTGTGCCGAATCCAACGCCGCAGCAACTTACCATCACGCAAGGCTCCCCGCTCGCCGCCGTTACCACCTACGACGCCGGGCTCTATATTCAGGATGATTGGCGATTGCGGACGAATATCACGCTTAGTTTTGGCATGCGCTTTGAAACGCAGAACGACATTCGCGACCACGCGGACTTCGCGCCGCGGCTGGGATTTGCCTGGGGTATTCGCGGCAGAAGCGCTCCTCCCATCGTGGTCATCCGCGGCGGAGTGGGAATTTTCTACGACCGCTTCCAGGAGGCCCAGATTCTGCAGGCGCAGCGGCTGAATGGCATCACGCAACAGGAATACGTCATCAATAATCCCACGTGTTTCCCGGGTCTGGACCAGCCTCTTACCACGCCCATTACTAACTGCGGCACGGTGAATTCCAGCACTTCCACCGTCTACCAGATCAGCCCCTCGCTGTATTCGCCCTACACGCTGGTGTCCGCCGTCAGCCTGGAGCGGCAACTTACCAAGACCGCGACTCTTTCCGTTACCTATTTGAATAATCGCGGCTTCGATCAACTGCTAAGCATCAACGCGAATGCGCCTTATCCGGGCACGCCATGCAATCCTTGTGTGCAGCCGAATCCAACGGGCGGTAACATCTACCAGTATGTCTCCGAAGGCGTTTACCGGCAGAACCAGCTCATGGTGAACACCAATATTCGCGCCGGCACCAAGCTGCAGCTATTTGGCTGGTACACGCTCAACTACGCCAACAGCGACACTTCCGGGGTCTCGAGTTTTGCGTCGAACTCTTACGACATCAGCCAGGATTATGGCCGGGCGTCGTTCGATACGCGCCAACGCCTGTTTCTTGGCGGCTCGATTGGCATGCCCTTCGCCGTTCGTTTGAGCCCTTTCATGGTGGCGAGTTCCGGATCGCCCTTCAACATTACCAGCAGCTACGACTTGAACGACGACTCGCAGTTCAACGACCGGCCCGGGTTTGTCTCGACGGCTACGTGTCCTGCCGGGACCCTGCCACCCGCAGGATCGTCGGTGTATTGCACGCCCTTGGGAACGTTCGACAACTTGCCGACGGCGGGCGAAAAGCTTACGCCCATCAACTACGCCACCGGGCCGTCCCACGTTTCTCTGAACTTGCGTCTCAGCAAGACCATCGGATTCGGTAAGAAGCTGAAAAGTACCGGGGGCAACAACCAGGGTGGTCAAGGTGGCGGCGGTGGTCAGCGAGGAGGCGGCGGTCCCCGCGGCGGTCCGGTGTTCGGCGGAGGAGGGCCCATGATGCTGGGCAGCGCATCCGATCGCCGTTACAACCTCACATTAAGCGCCTCCGCGCGCAACGTGTTCAACAAGGTGAACTTGGCCAATCCCGGCGGCGTTCTGGGATCGCCATTCTTCGACAAGTACAATAATCTTTTTGGCGGCCCGTTCTCTACCGGTGTGGCAGTTCGCCGCATCGACCTGCAGGCGACCTTCAGTTTCTAATCCCAACCACTGGAAGGTTGGTGAAGCTGCGTCGCGTTGTCAGCAATCCAGCGCGTGAGAATCTCTCCCGTCATCCTCGGCTCCGTCGGTTCGGGTTATGCTGGAAGCGGGCCCACGCATTTCGTCGATGCCCGCAGAGTGAGTCCGTTTGTCCCTTCGTCCAACCACAAGACGCCAGTTTCTTCGCGGGGCTGCCGCAGCTGGCGCGGTCGCGATTGCCGGGGACACCATCCTGCTGGAGCCGAACCGTCCCCGCCTTGTCCGCCAGGACTTTTTCCTGCCACGCTGGCCGGAACGGCTGAACGGTTTCACCGTCGCCCTGCTCAGCGATTTTCATTATGACCCTTATTTCTCGGTCCACCCGATCCGCGCCGCCATTCCGATAGTGAACAGCCTTCGTCCCGATCTCATCGTGCTAACCGGGGATTTTGTAACCTCGCCCCTGGTTGGGAACGGGCGGAAAGCAGCGTTCGCGGCCGAGCCATGTGCTCGCCTGCTGCACCAGCTGTCTGCGCCCCACGGCCTCTGGGCCATAATGGGCAACCACGATGAGAACAGCGACCCCAGACACGTGACTCGAGCGCTCCAGGCTGAGAACATACAGGTCCTGGCCAACCAGTCGGAGGCGATCGAGCACGATGGTGCGCGCTTCTGGCTGGCGGGTGTGAATGACGTGCTTGGCAGAACGGCAGACCTGCCGAAGACCTTGCGTCGCATCCCTGCTGACGAAGCCGTGATTCTGCTGGCGCATGAGCCCGACTTCGCCGATGAGGCCTCACGATTTCCCATCGACCTCCAGCTTTCAGGACACTCTCACGGAGGCCAAGTCAGAGTCCCGTTGCTTCCCCCGCTCTACCTTCCCAACCTGGCGAAGAAGTACATCTTGGGCACGTACCACATTGGCCCACTAACGCTCTACACCAACGCCGGCCTGGGAACTGTGGGGGTTCCGATGCGCTTGAACTGCCCGCCTGAAATCACGCTCATTACTCTGCGGTCCGCGACGAAATCTTAACCCTCGGCGGAAGCTGGTTGTCGGCCTCTGCGAAGTCACACGGCATGAAATGTGCAATTGCCTTCACACGGTGAACTTAGAACCGCCTTAGCTTTTCCTCAATAGGCTCATAACAATATAGTTAACCAGCGCTTTACCCTGGCCCCACACTTGCCGATGAATCAGGTATCTGGTAAGGTTCCGCGCATGCTTCGCATCTGGCCCTGGCTTCTGATCTTCACACTTCCCGCTTCCTGCACGGCTTCCGTGCCGGTTCTGCCGCCGCATCCCCGCGAGACAGCCTTGACTGTGCGCGAGCATCAAGTCTGGAGGACTCCCAATCGCGCCGCCGAGTTCAGCGACATCCCGCATGTAAGTGCCCAGCGCTCGCGCTGCGAAGATACCCAGCCTCCTCAGGCCCTGACCACGCCCGATCCTCTGCTGGTTCCGGTTGAAGCTGGATTGAAAGTGAAAGTCAGCTTCATCATCGGCGCTGACGGCCGCGTGCACAGTCCTCTGATTTTGCAAAGCGTCGGCCCCGCGGGTGATCGCAACGTATTGCAAACCGTCCGCACCTGGCGGTATCGTCCCGCGATGTGCAACGGCGTGCCCACCGAAGCGGAAGGCAAGATCGAGTTTTCCCTCCGTTGAGATTCGGCTTGGTTGCGCTAAAATGACGCTAAAATGACCCCATCCGCAACAGCGGTCTGACTCCGTGGATAGAGACAAGAAACTCGCCAAGCCATCCAGCTCTCCAGCGCAGGATTCCGAAGGCGTGCCCAGCATTGGCCCGCACAATCCCGCGCTGGGCGAGATCTACCAGCGTCTCTATCCGGAGATGCGGCGGCCCAAACCCAATCAGGAAGCCATCGCCGCCGCTCTGCAAGCCATGCAACGCCTTACCATGGAAGCCGATTCCGAAGCCGTCGCCGAGGATGCCGCAGACGAGGCCAGCCTCACTCCTGACAACGCCTGTCGTGTGTGTGGACATTACAATCGCCCAGGCAACAAATTCTGCGGCATGTGCGGACTTGCCCTGGGAACTGCACCACCCGAATCAGCGGCGGCGTCACCAGCTTTCGCATCTCCCGCTCTCGACAGCGACCTCGGCAGCAATGAAGCGCCTCTGCTCGAGAATCCTCTAAACCAGATTCCTCTAAACCAGGTTCCGCCGCCAGCGCCGGAATCGGCTCCGGAGGTTCATCCGCCTGCGGGCGCTCCCGCCGGCGCGCATCACTACCACCACCATTATCATCATCATTATTTCCAGGGCGGACAGGACGCTTCCGCCGCACCGCGCCCCAATGCTCCGGAGAGCGCGCGCGAGGCGGATCGCATCAGAGTTGCCGCCGCCGCCAAGGGTGAACCCATGAGCCGCGGGGAGGCCGCAGTCCGCCGCCTGACCCAGGAATGGGTGTTGGCCTGCAATACGCGCCAACTCGATGAATTGATCGAACTCTACGCCGCGGACGCGCTGGTGCTGCGCTCGAACCTGCCTCCTATTCGCGGCGCCATGGCGGTGCGCGAGTTTTTCTATGCCTCGCTCGAAGCCGGTCTGGGAGAAGTCGCAGTCGAGCCCATGCGCGTCGAGGTCCTCGGAGATCTGGCGCACGAAGTAGGACGCTATAGCGCGCTGGTTCCGGGTACCGCCGGCAAACGCCGCGAGGAGCGCGGCAAATATCTTTGGGTCTTCGCCAAGCAGTCCAGCGGAGACTGGAAGCTGGTCTCGGAGTGCTGGTCGAGCGACCTCACGTTATCAGGCACGGAATCCGATGTGCCGAAGCCAGTGACGCCTCCAGCAAAACCTCAGCCGCGAAGAAGCTAGTGGCCAGTGGTCAGTGGCCAGTATCCAGTGATCAGTGTCCAGTGGCACTCATTCCCCGCAGCTTCGATATCGCAAGCAGCACGAGAAGAAGCGCAGTCACGAATACAGCGCAGGCGATGAGGAAGGGTTGGTCCACGCCCGTCTGGGCGAGCGGGCGCTCCGAAAAGTCCCCGGCGACACCGGACCACCAAAAGCCGAACAGCCCTATGTCCATGATCGTATGACCGATCATGCACGGCATCAGCGATCCCGAGGACCAGGCCAGAAGCCCTAGCAATACTCCTGCACCTAAAACGATGGGGACCATTCCCAGCGACGCCCACGCCTTGGTAAGATGCACCGCCGTAAAGAACAGGGAGGAAGTCAGAATCGCAACCGGCGCTCCGTGGCGCTGTTCGATCGGCTGCTGCATGTAGCCGCGAAACCCAGTCTCTTCGCAAATCCCCGCCGATGCGGCGGACACTATTACCGCCAGCCACTTTAACGGCAGAGTGGGGATGAAGGAGAGGTCATAACCCTGCCGGAAAGCAGCTTTAGGATAGGGCACAAAGCGGAACAGCAAAACAATCGCCGCATGGACCGTCACGGCGAAAAAGATTGCGGCCAGAATGCCCCAGAACCATTGTTGGGAAGAGAGTGTGCCGCGGCGAAATGCAGCAGCACGCACAGCTTGGGCGGTGCGCGGGGGGCCACCGCCGGCCGCCCACCAAAGATAAAGGCCGAGGAATGCCGCCTCAACCATCACAGCCACCGGCACACTGAGGTGCAGAAGCAGCAGCAACCACACATTGGCAGCAACCATGCCAATCAGAAAGCCAGAGACCACGGCCCTGACCGAAACCGGCAACTTCGACCAAAGGCTGGCGTTGCCACTCTGTGTAGTCATAGTGGAATCCCCGACCGTCGCATCAGATATTACTGTCCCACGTGAGCGAACGAAAATTTCTTAACTGACCCCCGATCCCTTGCCCCTGGCGCCTACTTCACTCCCAGCTTCCCCAACTCCCCGCGTAACTGTTCCAAAGTCTGCATCTGGATCGTCCGCATGCCCATCTTCGCAGCGCATTCCAGATTCAACGCGCGGTCGTCGATGAAGCAGCATTCTTCGGGATTGATCTGCGTGATCTCAATCGCCAAACGGTAAATGCCGCTCTCCGGCTTGCGCAGCCCGACGAAGCAGGAGCTGACAAACAGCCGGAAGATTGCCTGCAAGCCGAACTGCTCGATGCGGTGGAGGTTCAGTTCGCGCGACTCGTTGTTGATCGTGCCCATGAAGTACTTGCCGGAATCGGCCAGCGCGCGAGCGAAGGCGAGAACATCCGGCATCGGCTGCGATAACGAGAACATGTAATTCTTGAACTCCTCGCGCGTAAAGGGACGGTTGCGGTAGAACACGGTGCGATCCAGATATTCGTCAAGCGTAATTTTCCCGCGCTCAAATGACGAGACCACCATCTCGTGCCGCGAGTGAAACTCTTCTTCATCGAGACGAAAGTGTTCCAGCGCCGCGATGCGCTGCGTATGGTCCCAGGCGTTAGTGAGCAGCACCCCTCCAACGTCCCAAAAGATGGCGTGAATCGCAGACACGGATGAATCCTCCTTATGCCCGATCAAGAGTGTAGACCAAAATTGGGGGAGGGCCACCTTTGCACCACCACGAAATCGGCTGCCCCACGCTTCGCGGTTTTCGAAGCGTGGAGCACGGACGACGGCTCCTATGGGCTGGGCTGAAGGTGCGGCAGCCTTCATGCGGGCCTCACGCGTCACGGTGGGCGGATGAACGGGAAGCCGAGGTCCGTGGTGCCGACGCAGCCCTAGTCGGGATCCCGCCAACAATGCGAGTCAAGGGGGGCCAGCCCCCGAGAACTGCACGAGTCGAACTCATTTGTTGTACGGCACACTATACCAAACGAACATTTTGAACGTCCCTTTGTGTATCTTCTTAACGTAAAACTCCTGCGTAAATTCTCGCTTCCACGGCCATAGTAAAGGCCGGTACGTGACGTGCAATCCTAGATGGGCACTATTTAGCACATCAGCAGTTTCGGTGCTGGCGCAATCACTCATCGGTACCAACTCCTTTGTGCCGGGGTCTAACTTCACATTTGGAACGTAAACGGGTTTGTAGATAGTTGAACCCAGAGCTCCGATGTTGGTTGAAACCGAAAGATCGTCGCCTGTTTGTGGAGTGGCGTCCACCTCACCGATTAGACAGGAGACCGAAACAGAATAGGCCGGCAGATAGCCATCATTGGAGATCAAGAATGAGGTTTCGAGTGGGTGGCTGGGCTCAAAAGCAGTAGTAATTGTTATTCGCGGCCACAAGGTTAACGCAGAGACAAAACCGCCGAGCACTGTCAATCCCGCGACGATCCCCTCCCATAGGCAGCGGCGAAACTTCCCGGGCGGCACTTGGTCTTTTCTTGACACGCGTTTACTGTAGCAAAGGTTTTCGGGCGGATGAGGGCTTTCCGGGCAAGAAGGGGTATCTAGGCAAAGCTCCACTAACCCCTTTCCTTTACCGTACTTACAGCTAAGTCATTCAAAAACAAAGACTTAGGCGTCCGAATCTTCTCAGCAGTTGCTTGACAGCCATCCGACCCGCGCTTCTAAACTCAAAGCTATCAACTTTCAGGTGCCGATATTTCGGCACCCCTGCAACCCATAGCAGGATAAGCACTTGGCCAACACAATAGCTCAAAGTAATCCAAGGCGATCTTTGCAAAGTGTTCCAGTCGGAACATTCAGCACAATGTTCCAACCGGAACACTCAAGCAATCGTCCTAGTGTTTGTAGACCGTGGTGTCGGGATGGTAGTTGCGCCAGTCGAACCAGTAGTCTTTCAGCGCAGGGATGCGGTCGAGGCATTTTCCTTGCGCGGGGCCAGAGGTGGCGCAGCCCTGGAAGTTCCACTGGCTTGCAGTAACGGTGTCGAGCAGCGCCCAATCTTTCTTCTCGGCTGAGGGTTCCGCTGAAGCATCGGCAGCGGCTTGCAGGAAGAATTCCGCATCGCGGCCATCAATGCGGCTGACAAAGACGCGGAACGATTTGCCGTCGGGGCCGAGCACCAGAAGCAACGGCGTGCCGTTGACGCGATCGAGAACCGGTGACTGCTTGGCGAAAGTTTCCCAAGGATAGGCGCGCGCAGCGCCGTCAACCGTGAGTCCAATGACCACGTCGCGCGACTTCAGTTCGGTGCCAGGAAAGCTGATGACGACTGGGAGCTTGGCTACGTGCGACTCCCAGTCGGGTTCGTACTCTTTCGTGTACTTGGCGAGTGGCGCCAGCACCTGGCCAGCAGGGAATTCGCTTCTCCACTGGCCGAAGCTGAGCTCGTCGCTGAGGACGATTTCGAGCGCTGCACCCTTCAGCGGACCGTAGATGGCCTTGCCGGTGATCTGCTGCCACCAGGTTCCGGTTTCCTTGTCGCGCATTAAGAAGTTCTGGTTGTTAATTCCGGCCAGATAAAAATGCAGCGCTCTGCCGTTCACCGTCCGTGTCCACACCAGACCGGTGTGACAGAGCGTTCAATAGGTGACAGCGATGGGAACGCCTCCGACCACGTCGTTGAGGACATGGTGATAGGCCATCTGGCTGATGGGATAAGCGCGGGCGTCGTTGCCGAAGTTCACGGCCAGAATCATTTCTTTCGCGTCGAGTTTGCTTTGCGCCTGAGCGATGAACTGCGCCCCTGCGATGGGATGGAACATCCACTCAAAATAATTCTGTCGTGCCATTACTGCCGAGAAGGTGACGACGAGAAGCGTGAGCACGAGCAGGGCTTTACGCCACAGGCCGACAGTTCTCCACAGCAGGAAGGCCAGGGCGAAACAGGCCAGGGCTGCAATCAGTGCGCCCCAAGGGGCGCGCTGGTGAAGTGCCATGGCAAGCAAGAGCGGGCGCGGCGCCTGGTGAGTGAAGGGACGAATGATGAAGGCAGGAATAAAGAAGAGTCCGACGGCGACCAGGGCGCACAGCGAGAATGCGGTCCAGATCCAGCCTGAGCTTGCGCGCCGAACGTCGCGATCGGCGAGTCCATTCTGGGCGATCGATGGCGAAAGTGAGCTCATAAGGGAATGCATGGCTTGAACATTCAGTGCGGGATGGTAGCTGAAAAGGCGTGCCGGCGGAATAGTACAAAAAAATAAAACGCCCCGGTCCTGGAATGCAGGACCGGGGCGGGTTTGGGCTGAGTTTCTTCGACCCTTATTGCGGTGTGAAGTTCTGGTGGAAGCTCAAACTCACAACGTCCTGGAACTCGGGTGTTCCCGGAGGAAGATTGGCCGGGTTCAGGAACTGGGTGTCGAAAAAGTAGTTTCGAGTAGGAGCGCCGTAGACCGCGTTGCAGCACTTGAATATGCCGGTGGCATATTGCGAATAGAACATGCTGATCATGGAACCGACGTAGTTCACCGTGGCTCCATTTCCGTTGTCGCTGCGGTCTTCGAGATAGCGCAGGAAGTTGTGCATGCCGCCATCGGTGCCGAAATCCTTCCACGGGATCGAGGCGGAGTAAGCTGTCTGCGGGAACGGAACGCTCTTACCCGCGGCAATGGCTACGCGATAGAAGCTGGTGTTGCCCTGCCGTCCCGGAAAGGCTCCGCTCTGGACTGCTTGCCCAGGGTAGAGGAAGCTTTCGTGGTCCGTCCAGCCCGTGTTTGCAGTTGGGGCCGTGTTAGCTGACGGGGGGTTCGAGAGCAGCGTAACCGCGTCGGCAATAATCGCAGCCGCGGAGTGCGGAGTCGTGGGCGTGCCGCCGCTGGGCCAGTAGGGATCAGCGGCGCCGGTGTTGTAGTCGCCGTATACATAAACCGGCTCCTCCGACGCAATGGTGAAGCCATTTCCCTGGGTTGCTACGGTTCCATTCGTCGGTGGCAAGAAGCTGACAGCACTGGTACTCATGCCGCCGTCGACGAGGCGCAGCGCGTGGCGCGGGCCGGTGACCAGGTTCCACTCTGCCTTGGTGGAACAGTTGGCGATGCCGGTTGACGTCCCGCTGATGTAGTAGGGCTGGCTCATGGTGCCGGATGCAATACCAAAACCGGCGCCCAGGTTTGCCTCACCCCAGTTGTCGAGGAAACCGTTCTGTTTCTCGGCCGTATCTTCCGGGGAGTAGGAGTAATACGTTGCCGGTTCCAGCGTGCCGCTGGGCACACCAGTGTTCGAGGAGCTGTTGACGGTGTCGTTCAATCCGGACATTCCCGAGATACCATTGTAGAAAGTGGTCAAGGGGTGAGCGTCGGGGAGCATCCCGCGCTGGTCCGAGAAATAAAGTATGTAGCCATTCTCGTTGGTGCCCTGCTGGTTCGTGATGCTCACGTTGGGGCCGTTGCCGCCAGCGTAGGGCCCGACGCCTTGCAGCCAGAGCCACAGGTTGCCCACATCGATTTCAACCACGTTCATGACCCCGGCCGGGCTGCAAGAGGTCTCCGGGTCGCCGGCGGGGCGGCTGTCCCGGGGTTCGCCCTCGCGAGCATCATAGACATTGATCGGCAGCCAATTCTGCGCTGTAGCTGCACCGCCGACCGCACTGGCCGAGCCCAAGCCGCTTTGAAGCTGCTGGAGGATCAGGATGGCGGGGCTGATTGGGTTCTGGCATTGTGCCGCTGGCCAGGTTCCCGCAGCCGTGGGACAAAGTGGAGCCGTGGCTAAGGAAGTGTTGTAGGGGTGAGTCGGAGGCATATCGTAGCTGCGACCGAACCCGTGTTGAAGCCATTCCTGCGTGACCCCAGTCCAGTTTCCACCATTGCTGAAATACTCTACGCGCAGCCACACGCTTTGGCACTTGGTCGCGGCCGTGACTTCGCCGAGCAACGGCCAGGTAGCGGGTGCGCCGCAACCAGTGGGTGGAACCCAGTTCGGGCTGCTGGCTGAGGCGCCCACGGCATAGTACATGGCTCCAGCGCTGGTGGCATAGGAGGTGAGAAGCTGCACGTCATTGCCGTCGAGCGGGGCCGGGCTGGGGCGCTCAGGGTGCAGACCGGCTTGGGTGTCGGCTAACAGAATACGGATCGTCGCCATGTTGTACAGACGCGAATTGCTCAGAAGCGTGCTGTCGCCGGGCGCTGGCCGGCGGATGATCTCAATCGGGCCAACGTTGGACGCCTGCACGAAGGGCAGACTCAGCTTGGTGGCGCCAGTCAGTCCGTTCGTGATGAAGTTGTTGAAGGTGTTGGTGGAAATTCCTCTCCAGCCAGCATTGGCTGCGCCGCCGCAGTCGGCGGTACACGTGGCGGGTGCAGCCGGGGGCGGGAAACCGCCAGCCCAACTGCCAGCGGGAAGTGCGACGCAATTCGCGGCAGGTCCGGACCCAGGGGCCGCGGGACAACCCAAAGCGGCGGTAGGTACGTAGACTTGGCCGGTATAGTCGGTGGAGGTTGGCCATCCATTCTCGAGCTGGGACGTGACCACCTGGCCGACGGCAGCGATCTTGTCAGTAAAGGTTAAGGCAGAGCCGGAGGCGAGAAACAGATTGCCGTTGGCGTGGACACGGCCGCCGAAATTGAAGTTTGGACCGGCAAAGTAGTCGCAGTCGCCATCACAAAAGATGCCGAACTCGAAAGCCGGAAGCAGAGCCACTTCCACGATGCGGGTCAGGTTGACGGAAGCGCCGGTGCCTGCCAGGGCGGACTGGTCTGTGATCTGACCGGCATTGTTCTGGCGGGTAGCGGTAACCTGCAGGTTGAAAGGAATAAGAGTTGCCACCATGCCCTGGTCAGAACCGGAGCCGACAATGTTCCACGAACCGCACGGGTTGGGAGCATTCGGACAAGGCGTCCCATTGGTTTGGGTACCGGGCCAGGTGATGGACTCGTTGTAGTTCATGTTGACGATGTTCGAACCGGTAACCGCGGTAGGATAATTGGCGGCGCCGGCGAGAGCGGTAATGGCCGCGGCATTCGGCGATTGCGAGGTCTGATACAACTGGGAGAGCTGGGCAGTCAGGTTCTCGATGCCGGCTTCGGCGCCATAGTAGGCCAGATTGCCTTCCAGGTCATTGTTCCCCATGTGCTGTTCATTGGTGACCAGGTAGATCAATCCTACGGCCAAGGCCGACAGGAGCAGCGTTAACAACAGCGCTGCGATCAACGTGTAGCCTCGCGAATCTCGTTTACTCTTCCCCATTTTTCCCCCTCGAACCTCAAAGACCTGAGCCACCCGAATCATTGGCAAGCGGTGGTTTGATCGCTGTAAGAATTGCAGAAACTCATATTGCGAGCGCTAACCGAACTCGCCAGATACATACTTTGAGACTGGGTTTTATTGGTTAGCAAACCTTCGCCCATGACCCATATGTTGACCTTCTGAATCAGTGCGGGGGAAAGTCCAGCGGCGATCGGGTTCGATTGATTGGCGCTGATTGCCCCAGTCGCAGAATTGATCACGTCGTAACTGAATTGCAGGTTGATGATGCTATCGGCCACCGGGACCGCGGTGAGTCCGTTAACCTGGCGCATCAGGCGGGGAACTTGAACGGTGCCGCCGGCGGCGGGAACCTGCAGGAAATAAGTGACGACATTGAGGCGGCAGACCGTCATGGTAGTGCCCACTGCCGAAGCGCCAGCAACCGAGGCGAGACTGTTAGCGCCGGTCTGGTTGAAATTGAGTGCATCGCCGCTGGCGAAAGTCAGTACGAGGGCGCCTTGTACGCCGGTCGTTGGTCCTGCGGGAAGGCCCGTGATCTCGCCCACGGCGGCGGCGGTTTGCGCAACGCTCGTACCCTGGCTGCCGCTGCCCACTCCCGTGCCCGGGGTGCTCACGATGAACAGCAAGAGGTCGCCGACGTTGAGTCCTCCTGGGGAGAGAATGTTATTAGGAGTGACCGCAGCATTTACCACGGTCGCGGTGGCGGCGGTTGAGCTGGAGAAGGCGAAATTAAAGTTGGTGAGCGGGAAATTGTAGTCGCAATAGATCGAGGTGATGCTGTCGTTTACCGCAGCGGGAGCGTTGGTGATGACGGCACTGCTCTGGACGCCGTTGCTGAAACCGGGCAGGATGCCGTACATGTAATTGGGTGTGCCCCCACCGCTGGCTGGGTAGGAGTCGCTGGGAACATAGCAGGTGCCGGTTTGATTGCAGGCGACCTTGGTGGCGGAGCCACTGGCCAACTGCAAGCCGCCGGTGGGCAAGCCTGCACCCGCCATGCTGATGTCCTTGGTCATCAAGTCAATCGCGGCCCGCATGTTCTGCTGGGTCTCGGCGCGTTGGGTGACGGTGAGCATGGCGTTCAAGCCCATGCGGAACATGCTGGTCATGGCCGCCATGACAATCAAACCAATGAACGTGGCAATCAGCAGTTCCAGAAGGCTGAAGCCGTTTTGCGATTTTGGGATGCTCATCTTCATAGTGTTCATTGGCCTTAGTGGTAGCTCGAGATCAGACCATTCACCGTGTAACTGCGGGTCAGGCCGTAGCGGCCGGGTTTGGTGTAGTTGATGGTGATGGTGACAGCGATGAGATTGTTGTTGGTCTGGCCGGTGGACAGCAACACCGGGTTGAAGGCGATGGTGCGCGTGAAGTTAGTGAGGCTGTAAGTTTCGTCATCGGCAGTGCCGAGAATGCCGTCAGGGCCGGGCAGCACCAGGCACTCGACGCCGCCGGGGCAAGCCGCTCCGGTATCAGGGGCAGTGCAAGCCACGTCATCGGCAGTGCCGACAAGGCCATCGGGTCCGGCGCAGAGCAGAGGCAGAGCGCCGCTCTGAAAGATTCCGCCGTTGGCGACGCTGTTGATGGAGCCGAAGGGAAACTGCTGGCTGTTGCGGGCCGTATAAATGCTTTCCAGAGCATCCAGGGCCTTGTGGCGGGCGATCAGATCTTCCTGCGCCCACTCGGTAGCGGTGATCGCGGTGCCGAAACTTAACAGCACGGCGAGCATGCCGATGGTCATGACGACCATGGCGATCATGACTTCGAGCAGAGAGAAGCCGCGCTGGGCGCGACGTTGCTTCACGGAATTTGTTTTCTGCGTCATTGTTGGACCCAAGTAGCGGCGCCGCCTACGGAATTCAGTCGCCATCCACGGATTCGGCCGGTCGCTCCCCATACGGTGATGGCGCGCGAAGTGTAGATGCTCTCGTTGGGTTGCGTCATGTAGATGATGCCGCTGTTGTAGTTGCCGAGGTTGTCTTTCGAGGAGCCATCGGGCATGAAGATGACGTAGTTAAGAGGCTCGCCTGACAGGGCTTGATCGAAGTCGATGGCAGTGGTGCCGGCGCCAAAGCCATCGGGCGCATTGCCGGGGAATCCTCCCTGCACGGCGAAACTCATATCCGATGGAATCGAGTAGGTAATCACCTGCTGCAGAGGCGGAGCGGCACCGGCTCCAATTGCGGGAGGCTGGTACTGCACCTGAATGGTGCCGGCGGGAAAACCAGCCGGATTGAAGTTGACGTAGTATTCGTGACTCTGCGTGATGGCCAGGTTGCGCGTGTTGCGCAGAGCCATCAAGGTGGTGTCATAAGCCCCGTTGATGTGGCCCTCGTACAGGATGGGGCGCATCGTGACGTATGTGATGGCCATCACAATCAGGGAAATGCTGATTGTGATGAGCATTTCCAGCAGCGAGAACCCTTTGTTTTTGCGCGATGCCATAAATTCTTTTCCGAGGGAGACCCTCGAGTTGTCTGGTGGTACTAAATCAATCCAAACGCGTCGCCAAGATTTTCAAGAGCCTAACCGAATGGGGAAGACGTGCAGCCAGCCTGGGGACAGACCGACCAGTGCAGCATCCGGTGTGGCAGCCTTCATCGTAGGGAGGGGGGGCGGTAGCGTCAAAGCACGACGGTTCAACGAAAGACTATTGGTCTTTTGTAATGGCAGTGGTGACTGAGGTCACTGGATTGAACGCAGAGGAGTTAAGCAAACTCTGAGGGGGCAACCGGGCTGCGGGAATGACAAAGGTAACTTGTTGGGGAACCGCCGTGACCCTAGGATTAGAGGCGAGTATGACTCTCACATCGATGTTGGTCTGCGCAGATGGGGCTGTGGTTCAGGTGCTGCGGCATGTCCTGGAAGAACTGGGCGTTCAGGTGGAACTGTGCGGGGATGCAGTGCGCGCGGGCGTGAGGCTGGCGCAGCAGCGTTTTGACCTGATCATTCTTGCCTGTGAGAAACCGGCGGACGTAATGACCTTACTGGGTGAGAGCCGCGCCTCGCGCCGGAACGAGTCGACCCTGGCGGTGGTGGTAGTGGCGGGACAAGAGAGCATCCGCGAGATGTTTTCGCTGGGGGTTAACTTCGTATTGTACAAACCGGTATCGCACGAGCGGGCTCTGAGCACGCTGCGGGCAGCCCAGGCGGTGCTGCACCGGGATAAACGGCGCAAAGCGCGTGCCACGGTGCACACGCAAGCGACAATCGATTACGCCGGGACGGAAAAGGCGAGAGCGACGCTGGTGAATCTGGCGGAAGATGGCATGGCGGTGAACTTCGGCAAGAAGCTGCCGCCGACCTGCAAAGTTTATTTTCAGTTTCAACTGCCGGGACAGATGGCGAACGTGCGGCTCTCGGGCCAGGTGGTCTGGCAGGATTGGAACGGGCGCGCGGGAATCCAGTTTATGGATGTGCCGCAGTCTTCGCGGAGGGTTCTGCAGGAATGGCTAAAGATGAATCTGGCCGATGTTCCGGAGCGGTTGGCTTCGGAGTCGGTGGATGTGGAGCACTCGATCCGGCCGACGGAACATGTTGCGGCGGACAAGCACGGTAAGAAGCAACTCGAAGAGAAGCAAGACTTAAGCCGCAACGGGGAAGCTGGGGCGCAAGCTGAAGCGGACGATCGCCGGGGACAGACACGATACGCCTGCCGCCTGGGAGCAGAGGTCTACCAGCGCGGAAGCTCGGTGCGGAACTACTGCCACTTGAGCGATCTGAGTCCGGGGGGATGCTACCTGGAAATGCCGCTGGCCTTCGCCAACGGAGCGGCGGTGGAAATTGTGGTGCGCACGCACGACATGAAGTTGCGCGTGAGCGGCGAAGTGAAAGCCTCGCATCCCGGCTACGGGATGGGGGTTTCGTTCATGCTGAGTACCAAGGACGAACGTCACGGAGTGCAGCAGTTGATCGACTTCGTGGCGGCGACCACCCAGGCCAGCGAGTAGGCTAGCGCGCGGCGGTGGCATCTTCGGTCACAGCCTTCCTGAAGTAATCCAGCGACATTCGCAATCCCGTTTCGAGATTGATCTTTGGTTCCCAGCCCAGCAGTTGTTTTGCTTTCGTGATGTCGGGGCAGCGCTGTTTGGGATCGTCCTGCGGGAGGGGTGCGTAAGCGATCTGGCTTTTCGATCCTGTAACCTTTATTACCTGCCGGGCGCATTCGAGAATGGTGAACTCGTTCGGGTTGCCGATGTTTACGGGAAAATGTTCCGAAGACTTGGCTAAACGAAGGAAGCCGTCGACTTCATCGCTGACGTAGCAGAAACTGCGAGTCTGGCTGCCATCGCCGTAGACGGTGAGGTCCTCGCCGCGCAGAGCCTGTTTCATGAAATTCGATACCACGCGGCCGTCATTCAGTTGTAGACGCGGGCCGTAGGTGTTGAAGATGCGGACGATGCGTGTATCCACTTTGTGATAGCGGTGATAGGCCATGGTTACGGATTCGGTGAAGCGCTTGGCTTCGTCGTAAACCGAGCGCGGGCCGATGGAATTCACGTTGCCCCAGTAGGTTTCTTTCTGAGGATGCTCGAGCGGATCGCCGTAGCACTCCGAAGTAGAGGACACGAGAAACTTTGCGTTGCATTTGAGAGCGACATCGAGTGCATGGAAGGTCCCGAGCGATCCGACCTTCAGCGTGGGAATGCCGTGGATGGTGTAATCCACAGGACTGGCGGGGCTGGCAAAGTGGAAGACATAATCGACATGGCCCACGTCGAAGGGTTCGCAAATGTCTTTATTTATAAAATCGAAGCGGGAATCATTCTGGAGATGGTCAAGGTTGGAGCGGCGGCCGGTGAGCAGATTGTCCACGACCACGACGGTCCAGCCTTCGGCGAGCAAGGCATCGCAGAGATGGGATCCCAGGAAACCGGCGCCACCGGTGACCAGCGCGCGTTGTGGGTTCATGCTTTGTTGCTGCCGCTCTTTAAACCGGCAGGAGCGGGCTCCGGTTGAGAGGCCGCACGTCCCACGCTGTAGTAGGTGAAGCCGTTTGCCGCCATTACGCCGGGATCATACAGGTTGCGGCCGTCGAGCACGATTGGGTATTTGAGTTCCTGGTTGAGGCGGCGGAGGTCGAGATTGGCAAACTCCTCCCACTCGGTGAGGATTAGCAAGGCGTCGGCGCCGCGAGCCGCTTCGTAGGAAGAGTTGGCGAACTTAAGGCCAGAATTCAGGAGTTCCCGGGTGCGTTCCATGGCGGCCGGATCGTAGACGGTAATCTTGCAGCCCTCCTGCAAAAGGGCCTGCACCACGGCGATGGCGGGCGATTCGCGAATATCGTCGGTGCCGCCCTTGAAGGCGAGACCGAGCACGCCCAACTGCTTGCCGCGGAGGGTCCACAGGGCGCTGCGCACTTTACGGAGAAAACGATCGCGCTGGTCCTCGTTGATGCGCATGACTTCATCGAGCAAGCGGAAGTCATAACCACACTCGCGGGCGACGGCGCGAAACGCCATGACATCTTTGGGGAAGCAGGAGCCGCCGTAGCCAATTCCGGGATTCAGGAAGCGCGGGCCGATGCGGGAGTCAGTGCCGATGCCGTGGCACACCTGGTTCACGTTTGCTCCCACGGACTCGCAGATGGAAGCGACAGCGTTGATGAAGGAGATCTTCATCGCGAGAAACGCGTTGCAGGCATGCTTGGTCAGTTCCGCACTCTTGGTGCTGGTGACGATGATAGGAGCGGGAATTGAAGAGCGGTCGGGTTGCGGGATGGCGTCAGCGTGCTGGTAATAGCTTCCGTTGGTGAGCGGGGCATAGACCTCGCGGAGAACCTCGCCGGCGCGGGCAGTGTCGCAGCCGACCAGGATGCGGTCGGGGAAGAGAAAGTCGCTGACCGCGGTGCCTTCCCGCAGGAACTCGGGATTCGAAGCAACGTCGAAAGAATCCGGGTCCGCCCCGTTGCGCAGAATAATCTTGCGAACCCACTCGCTGGTATAGACGGGGACGGTGCTCTTTTCTACGATGACCTTGTATCCATTGATGGCGCCGGAAATCTCGCGCGCGACCGATTCGACGTAGGAGAGGTCCGCATCGCCGCGATCAGTGGGCGGAGTGCCCACGGCGACGAAAATCACCGCGCTGGATCGAACCGCTTCCTGCAAATCGGCGGAGAAATTCAGACGATGGCCGCGGTGACGGCTTAACAGTTCTGGCAGGAAGCTTTCGTGAATGGGGACTTCGCCGTTCTTGAGGGCGGCCAACTTGCGTTCGTCATTGTCGACGAGAATGACTTCATGGCCGAGGTCTGCAAAGCAGGCGCCAGCTACTAATCCAACGTACCCGGAACCGACGACAGCAATCCGCATGTTTCAGACTCCACGCACTGAAGGTCTCGGAATGGCCGTGGGTTCAAACCGTTCCGTCGAGAAGCTAAGGCTGGAGGGAGGAAAAATCAACTGCCGCGATGCTCTGAGTCGCTTCAAGATTGGATGATTCTAACATTTTCATGCACCCGTCGAAACCGTGAAGAACCCGGCGAAATTGTTATGCTGTTCTGGTCTGCCGTTTCGGGACGGTCTTTGGCGCCGCAGCAGGCCGCCCGCGTGCATATTGACAACCCCCGAGTTTGGGGGGAAACTCCGCTACAGAAGCAGATTTTGGACGGCTGTTCCTTCCATATGGCGTACCGATCCATTTTCGGACCTGATCCTTCGAAGCCAACATCGGCTTCGGAGGGGGGCGCAGAAGGCGAGGCAGCGCCGCCTGTGGCGAGGTTTGCCGGGGAATCGGACTTGTTCGAACTGGCTTCGAAGTTTGCCGCGCACGGAGGCGGCAATCTATCGGCAGAGCTCTCGGCGGAGTTGGCGCTGGAGGTTGTTCTCAACGAAATTGTGGAGCAGGCATGCCTGGCGACCGGAGCCACGGGTGCGGCCGTCATTTTGGAGCGCGGTGGGGAAATGGTGTGCCGCGCCAGCAGTGGCATCAATGCTCCGCAGTTGGGAGGGCGATTGGGCGGTGAGACCGGTCTAACGGCGGAGTGCATCAAGACGCGGCAGGTGCAGCGTTGCGATGATGCGCAGGCCGATGCGCGGGCCGATATCGAGGCTTCGCGGAGCCTGGGCGTGCGCTCGGTAATGATTCTTCCGCTACTCAGCGACGGCGGCCTGGCCGGTGTTCTGGAGGTTTTTTCGTCGCAGCCTGGGGCGTTCAGAGAGCGCGACGAACTTACTCTGGAAGCGCTAGCCGGCCGCATAGTAAGGAACCTGGAGCGTGCGCGCGAGCCATTCAGTGCGGCAGCGCAGGGCCCGACGGCGACGGCGATTTTTTCGGCTTCGGCGAGTCAGGAGGAGGGTAAACCCGCAGGCTCGGTGACGAATGTGGAAGAGGAAGCGGCTGATGCCGGGGCCGCTTCGAAAACTGTTGAAGGAGATCCGCGAAGTGGGTTCGATGTTTTGACCCTGGTGCTGGCGGCGGTGGTTCTGGCTTTCGCGGTGTTGTTGGGGACGCTGGTTATCCGGCGCCTGGGTGGGCAGAGGAGTACCGCCGTCCACAGACAGGTAACGACGTTGGGCTCCGATGCTGATCCTGGTGCGCGCACTCGACCGGGGCCGACAGCTACAAGCCAGCGGGGCACTGGGACTCCGGCGGCAGATGCTACAGCTGGCGGGAAGAAAAATGCATCCGCACCGGGCATGCCTGCGGCCCATTCGAATGACTCCACTCCGCCGGAAGGCAGCCTGTTGGTTTATGAAAATGGGAAAGAAGTCTTCCGCATGCCTCCGGCGGCGGAGCGTGAAACGACGAGTGCGGCCGGGACAAACGGGACGGAAGTACACGATGAGGTGCAGAATAAACGCAGCAGGCTTCTTCCGTGCAAACCCGGGGCCGTGGAGCCGGGAATTGTTGAGCTGCCCGCTGCGGAAGTCGAAGGCAACCTGATTCATCGGGTGGAACCGGAATATCCTGCGGAAGCGAGGCAGCAAGGGATCCAAGGGACAGTCGTGCTGGATGTGCGCATCGGCCGCGATGGCGCAATCGAGGATGTGAAGCTGGTGAGCGGGCAGCGTCTGCTGGCCGATTCCGCGATTGCCGCGGTGAAACAGTGGAGATTCAAAGCGCACACTGTCAACGGGCGCCGAGTGAAAATGCAATCCACAATCACGCTTAACTTCAAACTACCGCGCTGACTTGGCGATTCGGAAAGACAAATTAATCCGCTTAATTAAAATCCCTGGCGCAGGCGCTGCGGCTTCAGTTCACTGTCGTGGTCGCTGTGGCCGTGTTGTTGTTTAGATTCGGGTCGTGGGTGGTTGTGGTCACACTCGCGGTATCGGTGATGACGCTCCCCGATGCCGCATTGACGTTGACCACCAGAATAATTTTCAAGGTGGCAGCGTTGGCCACGGCGCCGACGGTGCAGGTTACGGTGCCTGTGTCTCCAACTGGTGGCGTGGTGCAGGTTCCGGTGTTCGGAGTGGCGCTCACGAAGGTTGTTCCGGTGGGTGTAGTGTCCGTGACACTGACCGACCGTGCGGGATCGGGACCACCATTCTTGGCAGTCAGGGTGTAGGTGAGGTTGGCGCCGCTGGCAACGGCGGCGGGCGTCTTGTCGGTCATGGAGAGATTGGCGGAAAGGATGATCTTGGACCACCAGGCGTCAAAGAATCCGCCATTGCAATTGCCGTCAGTGCCGCAGGTGGGCTGGACAGCGTGCGCCGTGACCGCGAGGTTTGTGGAAAGGGTTCCGCCCGTGATGTAAACGTTGTTCGAGGGATCGAGAGCTACGCGATAGCCGAAATCCTCGCCGTTGCCGCCGAAGTAGCTGGAGTATCCGAACCCACCGGCGGGGGTGAGCTGGGTAATGAAGGCATCGCTGGAGCCGCCACCGTAGCCCGCCTGCAGTGGGCTGACCTGGGGGAAGTTTGGCGAGTCGGTCTGTCCGGTGACATACATGTAACCGTTGGTGTCCACGGCCATGGAAAGGCCGGGGTTCTCATCGAGGCTGCCGCCGAGGTAGGTGGAATATTGCAGGGCGGTGAGGGCGGGGTTGAGCCTAGTTACGGTGACGTCTCCGCAGGTTCCCGTGGTCACCACACAGCCGGAGGAAGCTCCGCCGTAAGCGGGTTGCGCGGCATTGGTAGTGACGGGGAAGTCGGTTGAGACAGTACTGCCCGACACGTAGATGGCGTTCGGATTTACCACGATGCCGGCGGTGTAGTCGTAACTGCTTCCGCCCAGGAAGGTTGAGGCGAGCACGGCGGTGCCGGTGGAATTGAGCTGAGTGACGAAGCCATCGAAGGTGCCGTTACAAAGGCCGTCGGTGCCGCACTGAGTTTGGTATGCGCCTGTAGTGGTGGGATAGTTAGGCGAGCCAGTGATGCCGCTCAGGTAGACGTTGTCGCTTGCGTCGAGTGCTATGCCGTAGGCGGATTCTCCCAATCCGTCAGAACCGCCGAGATAGGTGGAGTAGACGAGGGCGGTTCCCTTGGGATTCACCTTACTGACGAACGACGTGGAGCAGCCCCCTGAGCTGTCGACCGGGCAAGTGGTTTGATAAGCGCCGGCGGTGACCGGGAAGTCGGTTGAGGTGGTATGGCCGGAGACGTACACGTTGCCGGGAGTGTCGACGGCCACGCCAAAGGCTTGATCGTCGCTGCTGCCTCCGAGATAAGAGGACCATTCGAGATAGAATCCGGCGGATTCGACTTCTACGACAACTGCATCGCCGGTTACGCCGCCGCCGTGGAATGTCTTCTGAAACACAGGGCCTCTGACGGGAAAGTTCGAGGAGAGGCTGTAGCCGACGAGGAAAATATCGCCAAAGACATCCTGCGTGACCTGCGATGGGACGTCATCGTTGTCTCCGCCAATAAAGGTAGAGAAAATTAATTCGGTGAGCGCCGGGTTGTATTTCGCTACGAAGATGTCGCGGCAGGGTTCGGAGCCGCAGGTTCCGCCGCCGAAGGGGTAGAGCGCTTTTACCTGGGGAAAATCCGCGGAGCGTGTGCTGCCAACTAAAATCGGCTGGCCATAGCGAACGCCGTAGGTGATGCCGTAGGCGATGTCGTCGCTGCTGCCGCCGAGGTAAGTGGAATAGCTGAGGACAGGATCGATGATCAGTCGCTGGCTGTGATCGTACGCGCCAAGCTCGAATCCAACCTGGCCATCGGCCTTCAGGAGATAGCGGCCTTCGACAGATGTTTTCGCGACGTTGCCAGTTTGCTGATAAATGAGAGGCTTGTGGAAGTTGACTGCGGCGCCTTCCAGGGTGGCGACGAGGTCGCCATCGCGGTTGATGCTCAGCGGAATTTTCTTGCCACCATCCGGGCCGCCGCCGAAGGCAAGTGCGATTACGCTGGGGTCGGCGCCAGGACTTACGACGAAGTCATATTCAAGCTGCTTTTGATTCCCGTAGTAAACGAGATCCACTCCGGGATAAACGCCGGCGTAGCGAACCTTCTGATAGTTCGCAACATTCTTGTGCCATTGGGAGGGATCATTGCCAACAAAGTAGTTACTCCGGGCAAGTTGCTTTGCTATGCCGGTGATGTGAGCCCGCGGGTTGGCGTTGGCGATGCGCATGTTCAAAACGGCTTCACTGCGGGAGGCGCCGGGGTGTTGCACGCCCACTGACTGAGCGCCAACGTAGGGCAGGGGATTTGGGTCGGACGACGATGGCTTTTGCTGCGCCTGGGGCTTACTCGATGCAACGGGAAGCGCCAACACGGCGGCATCGCGGGTCAAGAACAATGTATATCCAGCGCCGCGCGAGAGGAACCGGACTCTCTGGTCGGTCTGGCCGCGGTTGATTTCGAAGCTCATGGGGACCTTGGCGAGAGCGTTGAGCATCTGCGACTTGGTGGCATCGTCCACTGGCGTCTGGGCTGGCAGCGCTGGGATTGCCGGTTTTGCAGCAGAGGCTGACACAGGGGGCTGGTGAACGATGCTATGCGTACGGGCAGACAGAGCGATGACGAGCGTTACCCCTGCGGCCAAGACTGCCAGCGATTTATTTCTTGCCATGCGAACGCCCCCTCAGTGACTGGATACAGAGTCCGCGCGCGGGGATTCCCGCTGCAGACGGCCCATTTGAAATGTTTGCGAAAAGTGCTCGGGATATGGCCAGGGGACGCCGCGACCGAGTAAGGACGACAGTTTGACCGACCTCGCGCGGACTGTCAAGGTGAAGGATTTTGCAACTTCAGGAGTTGCGGGGCCATCGCTAGGCCTACGTTCTTCTATTGAACCGTCTCCGTGAAATTGACGGGAGTGAGTCCTGAAATGCTCGCCGTGACGGTGACGGTTCCCGCCTGTGACGGAGTGATGTAGGTTACGGAGGCTTGGCCGTTGGCGGTGGTGATTACGCTGGAACTGGACAGTGTGCCGCCGGCACTATTGTCCGTGAAACTGACGGTGGCGCCGGAAACAAGATTTCCGTACTGGTCTTCCACGCTCACCACCAAGGACTGGGGCAGCAGAGTGTTGGGTGGCTCCGATTGATTATTGCCGGCGACCAGGTTGACCGAAGCCGGGCTGGCCGCGACGGATTGCTCGGAAAATTTGATCTCGAAAACGCCGGTGATGCCAGCCTCGAGGGTCAATACAGAAGCTTTCGTTGGCAAAGTGTAAGAAGAGGACGCCTCGCCTTGGGACTTGGAATTCACTGAAGTCGGAGAGAAAGTGCCGCCGACTTTGCCGCTGAATTCGACCGGAACGGCCGACACGGCGTTGCCGAAGGCATCTTTGACGGAAACTACGATAGGCGCGGGCAGAGTGGTGCCGACCGTACCCCTTTGCTTTCCACCGGAAACCAGCACCAGCGAAGCTGGTGGGCCGGCATTGGCGGTCTCTGTGAAGTAAGCGTTCGTGGTAGATGAACTGGAGCCGAATGCGGTGATGGTGACGGCACCGGGTTTCGTGGGCAGAGTGTAAGTGGTGGTGGCGATGCCCGCGCTATTCGTGATGGCGGTGGGACTTTCGAATGTGCCGCCAGCGGGAACAGCACTGAAAGAGATGGTCGCCCCCACCACCGGCTGGCCGGTGTAGGAACTGAGCGCCTGGACAGAAAGCGTTACGGGCAGGGAAGTTCCGACATAGCCAGATTGGTTATTTCCGGCTGTGACCGTCAAGGGGGGAAGCAATCCGTAAACGAGTAATTGGGTCTCGGTAGCGGCGAAGACCTTTCCGTTGGCAACGGTGGGAGTAACAAAGTTGGGCACGTAGCCTAAGGTATCGCGGTTGCCCGCGGCAAGGTTGCTGGCATAGAACTGCGTCTGGAGATTGGTGGCATCGAAGGCCCGCAGTGTTCCCTTATTTTGGCCCGGAGGGCCATTTGCCCACGTGACTGCCCAGAGGATTCCGTTGCTCGTGCCGTTGGCTGAAATGGACGGACTGCCCTCTCCGGAGTAGCTCAGCGGAGACTGGCTGGTGGGCGAAGTGCTCAGGATGCCAGCGGCGAGCGAATATGCCAAAAGAGGGCCCGGCACTTCGGCAAAGTAAATGTAACTGGAGGAAATGCCGCTCCAGAAACTGGGAGTGCCGTAACGGCAGGTGAAGCCATCACCGGTCCCAAGACAGCCGCTCAGGGACGAGGGCGGGAGAATATCCTGGATGATCTGCGTGTTGTTGCCTTGGGGTGGCGGGTTGGTGCCGTTGGTGCAGGAGCCACAGAATTCGCCCATGCCGTCGCGATCGAGCAGATAGATTTCTTCGTTCTTGCCGGAAGCTACCAGGAGGTTTGGGTACTGGCCGGGCTGGGGATCCGGGAGCACAAGCGGACCAACAGAACTGAGATCGAGATCGTTGGGTTCCAGTAACGTCGCTTCATTGTAGGGACTGAAGTAATCGAGGAAGTTGAGGTTGGGATCGAGCTTCAGGACGCTGAGGCCATAGTCTAATCCTCCGAGGTTGGCATCGAAAACGCCGTCGGCCGTTTCGAAGAAAATATTTCCGCTGCTGTCGGCGGCCAAGCCGCCTCCGGCCTGCCATATGCCCGCATTGTTGGTGACTGGCGACGTGACGAAAACCGTGGGCGTCTGAGTGAGGCTGAGCGTGCTATAGCCCAAAACCCATCCGTGGTTATTGATGTTGGGAAAGCCCCGCAGACCTTTGCACCCGGTCGAGCCCAGTCCTACGTAGAGAACTCCGCTGTTGAGCAGAAGCCCAGGGCGGTTCATCTGATATTGGGGCATGAAAGTTGGACCAGACGGCGGAGAGATCAAGACGGGACTGCCCAGGCTTGTCTCCTCGAGACCGGTTGTGAAATCTACGGCATGGAGATAGAGAGCGAAGGGCGTGGACTTTCCGTTGCCGGTTTTCGTGACGAAGTAAAGAATGCCCGCATCCGGATCAACGACCGGAGTACTGACAATGCCGGCACCGAGGGTGGGCGCGACTTGATAGCTGGAGTCCGTGCACAGATCGTCGAAGGGAGTGGGTGGTCCGTAGTTAACAGTCCAAAGTTCCTGGCCGCTATCGGCGTCGAAGGCAAAGATGCTGTTCGCGAGGGTAGCAACATACACCACGTTATGCGTGCCTTGGGCCGGGATGGTGACGTTGGGCACGTAGAGCGGCTGGGCCGGGGCCCAGCTATCCAAATTCACGCTTCCTGAATAGAGCTTTCCGAACTGGCTCACGTTGACGTTGGCCGGTGTGAGCACGGTTTCGTTAAGGTTCTGCCCGGTGCGGGAGTTGTCGTTGTGATAGGTGGTGACGCTGACTTGAGCTTTGGCCTGAGGATCTCCCCATAATCCCACCGCCAGAGCGACGGCGAGGAAGATGGTTCGCCGAGAAGCGCGGGCGAGTTTTCTTGCAGCGAAGGAAGGAGAACCTTTGTCTGCGGGAAATCCCTCGAGAGCCTTGATCAATTCCGCACCTCAGAATTGGGGGTTGTACAGAACGTGGCCCGGGGGGAGGAAAGCAACAACGCTTGGCATACTCCTCCTCCTTGAAAGAACTGTCAAGAGGAGGAGCCGGCGGGTAGCGTCCTAATTAGGACACTACCAGCCGGCGTTGCGGTGGAGATGGAGGCGAAGATCACCTCTGAGCAGGCAGCCTTCGGATCGCTCGCTGCTTGCAAGATCTTGCACGATTGAGAAGGTTCGAGAGAAGAGTGCTGGACCTTGCAAGAACTTGCAAACTTTTCTTAATCAAAAAATAATATTGTGCACAGACGCAACACTTGGTGGATGATAGCTTCGCAAGGCGAGAGCGTGTTTCACGCACTTCGCCGAAGACTGTTGAAAATCCTTCGTGTGCGCTGTTCGGCCTCGAAGGCCCCCGCTGCAGTAAAACCGGAGACATAACATGCAGTTGTTTCGTGCGAGCGCCGCGCGTGTCAAGCTTCGTCGATTTCGAGTTTCAAATGCAATTGTTTGGGGAACTGCTTTTGTGTTCGCTCTTAGCGCGTATGCGCAGACTGGGGTGAACGTCACTACTTATCACAACGACAATCTGCGCAGCGGACAGAATCTCCACGAAACCGTGCTTACGCCCACGCTGGTGCAGATGAATACTTTCGGAAAATTGTTTTCGCAACCGGTGGATGGCCAGATTTACGCCCAGCCCCTGGTTCTTGCCAATCTCTTCATTGCCGGCAAAGGGACGCACACCGTGGTTTACGTCGCGACCGAAAATGACAGCGTGTTTGCCTTTGACGGAAACAGTAATACTGGGAGCAATGCCAGTCCGCTGTGGCAGGTGAGCTTTATTAATCCGGCACTGGGAATCACGACTGTCCCCAGCTCGGACCTGAGCACGAATGCGATTTTTCCCCAGGTCGGCATTACAGGAACGCCGGTCATTGACCCGAGCAACGGAACGCTGTACGTGGTAGCGGCCACCAAAGAGAACGGCACGTATGTACAGCGGCTGCACGCCCTCAATGTGGCCACGGGCGCGGAGAAATTCGGTGGTCCGGTGGTGATTGCGGCGACGGTAAAGGGAACTGGTTCGGGTTCCTCGGGAGGCAATCTTTCCTTCGATCCTTTCCGGTCGAACCAGCGCCCAGGCCTGCTTTTGTTGAATGGCGCAATTTACATTGCATGGGCGTCGCACGGGCTGGAAAACGAATTTACGTATCACGGATGGGTAATTGGATACAACGAAACCACTTTGGCGCAGGTAGCGGCATACTGCATTACCGCCAACGGGGACCAAGGCGGGGTGTGGCAAAGCGGAGACGCGCTTGCCGCGGACAAGCTCGGCAATCTGTATTTCATGAGTGGTAACGGCACTTTTGACGCTAACACGGGCGGCCAGGATTACGGGATGAGCTATGTGAAGATGGCCACCAAGGGCGGCGGTTTGCGTGTGGCCGACTACTTTACTCCCTATAACGAGGCGGAAGAGAGTGCGCAGGATCTCGATCTCGGTTCGGGGGGAGCGATGCTGCTTCCGTATTTGACGGGAGCGAAATATCCGTATTTAGCGGTCGGCTCCGGGAAAGACGGGACGCTCTACGTGGTAGACCGCAACGACATGGGCCATTTTAATGCCTCGGGGAACACTCAAATCGTGGAGTCGATTCCGGATGCGTTCGCGGGGCACGGGCTGTACAGCACTCCGACGTACTGGCAAGGAAATCTATATTTCTGGTGTCCGAACGACGTCTTGCGGGTTTTCCAAATCGAGGACGGTCTGGTCTCTACTTCGCCGGTAGCGACGGGCTCGATCGCGTTTGGTTCTCCGGGCGCGACAACGGAAGTTTCCGCCAATGAGGCATCGAATGGCATTGTCTGGGCCATCGAGCCCAACGGCTATTCGACGGGGGCGCCGGCGGTGCTGTATGCGCTAAATCCCACCACGGCCGCGGAACTGTATAACAGCTCTCAGGCGGGAACGCGCGATACGGCGGGACCGGCCATCAAATTCACGCCGCCGACCGTGGCGAACGGCAAGGTTTACGTGCCGACGGCCAGTGAGTTGGACGTCTACGGACTGTTAACGGCGAGTTCCACGAAGTAGAGACTTTGGTTATGAGTGCTTTTGGCCTCTTGCTCACGATTTGCAATGGCGCGTAAGATCGCTGCGACTCCGATGCCGTCGCCGTGGGATGGCGTGGTTCGGACTAGTGATTGTTAACCGATTCTCCCCCCAACATAAAGCCCAGTGTTCCAGTGGTTGCCACGCATGTAGCGGCCAAGTACAGCTTCTGCGCGGAGGAAAACACAGGCCGCGGCACTCTGCTTAACTGTTCTTACGCGACTGTTCTTGAGCGACATCGGGAGTAACAAAATCGAGAAGCAGCAAATCCGACGAAAGTGCGAAATGGCCACGAACGGGTTCAACCTTCGTCGAGCCAGTGGGGCCCATTGCTGGAGTGCAGTCAACACATTCCCAAAATCAGGTGCGGAGGTAGTTTGTGAAACTGAATCGCAGCGGCCGGTATGACGCGCAACCGCAGATTTGCTTAAGTCTGGTGATTCTTTTTGTGCTTTGCCTGGCGTTTTCGCCAGTTGCGGCGCAGGCCCAGACCTATACGGCTAACGACATTTACACGGTTGTTGGCGGCGGCAAGACTCCGACCACGCCGTTAACGGCGGACCTGCCTGGGGCCAGCGCAGCCATTGAAGACTCTTCCGGGAATGTCTATATTGCAGCGCCAGACTCGGCTTATGTTTTCAAATTGAGCGCTGCCGGCGTTCTCAGCGATTATGCGGGCCTGGGGTACGGCGGTCACACCCCCGATGGAAAAGCGGCCAGCGTATCCACGATCTTCGCGGTGGCCGGTTTGGCCAAGGATAGCAAAGGCAACATATATTTCGCCGACGCCGCGGGCTCGCGCATCCGGGAAGTGAATGCGACGACGGGCATTATTTCGACCGTGGCGGGAAACGGCGACAAATGCGATCACGCGGAAAAGTGCGGAGACGGGGCATCGGCAATAAAGGCCAATTTGAATCTGCCGGAATCGTTGGCCCTCGATGCGAACGGCAATGTCTATATCGCCGACGCCAACGATAACCGCATCCGGGTGGTGAACACACAGGCCACCGCCATCACCATTGCCGGGGTAAGCATTCCGGCCGGGGATATCGCGAGCGTGGCAGGCATAGTAAACGACATCACGGGATGCGCTAACCCGCAGACGGCGTGCGGCGATGGCGCAGCTGCGAGCAAGGCCTATTTGAATTTGCCCTACGGCGTGGCACTGGACAGCCAGGGCAACATTTATATCGCGGACACTGACGACCAGAAGATTCGCGTGGTGAACACGCAGACTACTACGATCACGATCGCAGGGGTCTCCATTGCGCCGGGGGACATTGAAACCGTGGTGGGCAACGGCATCGGGTGTTCGAATCCGGTGAGCGGTTGCGGAGACGGGAAGGTTCCTACGTCTGCCGAAGTGGATTTGCCGCGGGGAGTTTTTGTAGATTCCTTGAATGACATTTTTATCGCGGACACCGGCGATAGCCGGATTCGCGAGGTCGTTGCGGCGACCGGGCTGATCAGCACCGTGGTAGATTCCGCAGGAACGGCGGGATTCTCGGGCGATGGCGGCTCGGCAGCAAGCGCGCAACTCGACTTGCCGGGAGGCATCTGGTTGGACTCAGCGGGCGACTATTTCGTCGCCGATAGCGGCAATGCTCGCATTCGTGTGGTGAATAACCAGACCGCCGCAATCACGGTGGGCGGCACTACCATTCCGGCTGGCACTATTGAGACCATTGCCGGCGGCGGCAACGGCCTGGGGACGGGATCCCCGACCACCGCCCAGCTGGCGCTGCCCTGGGATGTATCGGAATACGCAGGGAATCTCTACGTGGTGGATCAGGGCAATAACCGGATCCTCGAGGTAACAAACCCGACCAAGAGTACGGCGCTGATCACGGTAGTGGCGGGCAACGGCAGCGAGGGATGGAGCGGCGATGGCGGGCTGGCTACAGCAGCTACGTTGGATGGCCCGAGTTCGATCGCGTTTGATCCGAGCGGCAATTTGTATATCGCCGATTCAAACAATCTGGTGATTCGCGAGGTGAATGCGAGCACTGGCATTATCAGCACCGTTGCGGGGCAATGGGATGTTTCCTGCCACCCGATCACTGCGGCTTGCGGAGACGGTGGAGTGGCGACTTCGGCCAGCTTCGCATTTCCGCTGAATATCGCCTTCGACCCGTCGGGCAATCTCTACGTCAGTGACTGGCAGGGCTACAAAATTCGCAAGGTCGTTCCTTCTGGCGGCAGCATCGCCAATGGGACCATCTCCACAATTGCTGGAACCGGCGTCTCGGGTTCCAAGGGAAATGGCGGGGCGGCTACCAGCGCGAATCTGAATCACCCGGCTGGTTTAGCGGTGGATAGCGCGGGGAACGTATATATCTCCGATCAATACAACGGGGAGGTTCGCCAAGTTGTCGAAGCGCCGAACCCTACCACGTGCAGCCAAGTCGCCGGCGACATCTGCCAATGGGCGTTGAATCAAGACGCCAAGCTGTCGGGAGATGGCCTTCCGGCGCTGCAGGGCAGTATGTGGAACCCGCTGGAGTTGGCGATCGATCCCTCGAACAATGTCTACATTTCCGGTGGCAACAATAACGTGGTGTCGCGGATCAGCGCGTTGACTGGTATTTTCAGCATTGTTGCGGGCAACCCCACCAATTCCATTCAGGGTGGGTACAGCGGAGACAAAGGTCCGGCAACCAACGCCAAGATGGCGAACCTGGGAGCGTGGGTTGACGCCAGCAGCAATCTTTACATTGCCGATGGCGGCAACAATCGCGTGCGCTACGTTCCTCTGGCGCCGGCGGCTACTTATACTCCGACTAGTCTGGCCTTGGGGCAATGGGCGCAGGGTGTGACCGGCAGCTCTTTGCCGGTTACGTTGAGCAGCACCGGTGGCGAGGATCTGAGCCTGACCGGGATCACCTTCTCGGGTGCGAACAGCGGCGACTTCTCGCAGACCAATACCTGCGGAACGAGCTTTCCGGCCGCGATCTCGCCGGATGACAACTGCACCATCAGCGTGAGCCTGACTCCGAGCGCGTTTGGTCCGGAATCGGCGACCATGACCATTAACGATAACGCGACCGGCGCGCAGACGGTGTCGTTGACCGGGTCGGGTCCAAACTTCAGCATTTCGTCCTCGCCCAACACGATTAGCGTAGCGCCCGGGGCGGCGGGAGTTTCGACCATTACGCTGACACCGCAGGCGAAGTTCGCGGAAACTGTAGCGGTAAGTTGCTCGGGCGCGCCGGCGAACTCGACCTGCTCGCTCAGCAACTCGAACGTAGTGATGTACGGGGGAACAACGTCGTCGACGACGCTGACGATTCAGACCACTGCGTCAACGGCGGCGGGAACTTACACGCTCACCATCACTGGGGTATACGCCCCGTTGTCACACTCGACTACGATCGCGCTTACGGTGCAGTAAGGAATTAAGATGAAAGCCGGACGTTGTTGGAGGCTCCGAAGCAGTTGAACGCGAGTGAGGCGGATTCCGGTGGAGTTCGCCTCTTAACTTTTTGCAGCGAGAGCGTAGAATCCAGCCGTTCTGGGGATCTGGCAATTCAGTTGTAGGGACGTTCGCTCTGGGTTAGGACCGGCGCGAACATAGCGAGTTGTTTTTGGAGGAATCCCGTGCGAGTGAAGACCTTCGTGGTATCGCTGATCGCTTTTCTGGCCGCATCTTTTGGCTTGGTCACACCCGCCGTGCAGGGCCAGACTTTTACCGGCGTTCTTACGCAGCACAATAACCCCGCCCGCACTGGACAAAACCGAAGCGAGACTATTCTCACCACGGCGAACGTGAACGCCAGCACGTTCGGCAAGATATTTTCCTATCCGGTGGACGGCCAGGTTTATGCGCAGCCGCTCTATGTGCCGAACGTCACGATTCCGAACCAGGGAGTGCACAATGTGCTCTACGTGGCCACGGAGAACGACACCATGTATGCCTTTGACGCGGACGGCCTGACGCCGAACATTCTTTGGTCTGTGAGCTTCATTAATCCCACGAATGGGGTTACGACCATCAATTGCATCGCGGCGGGTATGGTCTGCAATGTTTATCCCATCACGGGAATTACATCCACACCGGTGATTAACCCGTCCACGAAGACTATCTACCTGGTGGTGCGAACCCAGGAAAACGGTGTTTCGGTGCAACGTCTGCATGCTTTGAATATGACGACTGGCGTCGAGAAGTTTGGCGGGCCGGTGGAGATTTCGGCGGTTGTTCCCGGTACCGGGACCGGCACCTCAAATGGGAAAATTTCGTTCAATGCGCTGCACGACATCCAGCGGACGGCGTTGCTGCTGGCCCACGGCAATATTTATATCGGATGGGCGGGCGATGCGCACGGCTGGATCATGGCCTACAACGCAACGACGCTGGCGCAAGTGGCGGCGATGAGCACGACTCCAAATGGAACTCTCGGCGGCGTGTGGCAGGCTAACAATGGTCCGGCACTGGATTCGGAGGGGAACATTTACATCGCGACGGGCGACGGAACTTTCGATGCCAACACGGGAGGCACCGACTATGGCGACACTTTGCTGAAACTGGGTGCCGACCTGAATGTGCTGGATTACTTCACTCCCATGGACCAGGCGTGCCGCATGCTTCCGAACGACCTGGATCTGGGATCGGGCGGACCGCTGGTTCTTCCTAATCAAACCGGCGCTTACGCGGACGAGATCATTCAGGCGGGCAAAGGCGGTTCGCCTTGCGACTTGTTCGGCACTACCTACGCGGTTCCTATCTATCTGGTGAATCGCAGCGACATGGGAACCTACAACCCTGTGGCCGATCAGGACATTGAAACCGTGGAAGGCACGGTCCACGGGTACTGGAGTAGTCCGGCATACTGGCAGGGTCCCGCGGGTGAGTATGTTTACTACTCGGGAATGACGAACGAGAGCGGGGGCGGAGATTATCTCAAGCAGTACAGCATTAAGAAGGGCGTGGTGTCGACGGCTCCGGTGGAGCAGACGGCCAATCTATTCCCAGTAGGCAGCACTCCGTCTGTTTCGTCCAACGGAAACAACAACGGCATTGTTTGGGCGGTGGAACGCGAGGACATTCTTTCGAGTTCGCCGGGTACTCATCCGGCCGTGCTCTACGCCTACCAGGCGACGAACGTTTCGACCCTGCTCTACGACAGTGCGCAAGCCGCGGGACTGAGGGATCAGCCAGGCTGCGCGAACAAATTCATTACGCCGACCATCGCCAACGGAAAAGTCTATATAGGGACGCAGAATGAGTTGGATGTTTACGGGATACTGCCGAATCCACAGACCACTCCAGTGGCCACCCTTTCACTGCCGTGTATTGCGTTTGCCGGCCAAACTGTGGGTACGGCCAGTGCGCCAGTCGTCACAACCCTGAGCAATCTCGGTCCCGGCACTTTGACCATCAACAGCATCGCCCTTGCGGGCTACAATCCCACCGAGTTCACATTAACCAATAACTGCGGTTCTTCGCTGGCCGTGGGAGCATCCTGCACCATGAGCATCACGTTCACGGCGACGGTTCTGGATATACCTCAAATGGTGGACATAGCCATCAGCGACAATGCCGCGGGCGGTGGGCAAAATGTATTCGTGATTGGCGTGGCGCTAAAGCCTGCCCCCTGAATCAGGGGTGCGTGATTTCGAGCGACATGCGAGACTATGTTCAGAGCCGGGCATTTCCGCGGGCCGGCTACCTGCCGTCGTAAGGCAACGTGGCGCTGCTGAAGCTCACAACCCGAAGCTCAGAACTCATGGTTCAATCCTCCGCGACGCCCAAACCTAGACGTTTACTCTTTCTTCTGCTGGTCTTTGTCTTTGCAGGCGCTTTGGCTGCGCATGCACAGTCCGAGCGGGCGGCCGTTGTAACGCCTCAGCAGGCGGCGCCGGTTGCTTTTGCTGAGATCACGTCTCAGTTTCATATTTCTCTGCCGCCAGTCAGCCGCGCATCGAGTGCGGTGACGCTTCCGACTCCAATCAGAGCGAAGGAGTATTCACTCGAATACGCGCGCCGCAATCTCGTGCCCGCCATTGGAGGGTCGATTTGTGTTGGCGATTTTGATGGAGATGGTTATCCCGACCTTTACGTGATTATTCCGGGGGGCGCGAATCATCTTTTTCAAAACCGCGCTGACGGTGCGTTCGTGGACGTTACAGACAAGGCGAGGGTCCCGGGAACGGGCGCCGATCTTGGGGGAGCTTTCGCCGACTTCGATAAGACGGGAAACCCAAGCCTGTTCGTTGCGGGGTTGGGTGGAGTAACCCTCTACCACAACAACGGCGACGGCACTTTCACCGACAACACGGAGAAAGCGGGGCTCAAAGGGAAACCTGGAGAACTGGCTACCTCCGTTCTTTTGTTCGACGCGGACAACGATGGATTTCTCGATCTGCTGGTGACGGTCTATACGGATTTGAGCGTTCCGCCGACGAAAGAGTCGTTTACCTTTCCCAATGATTTTCGAAGCGCGAACAGTCACCTTTACCGGAATCAGCACGACGGGACATTCAAAGAAATCACGGAGTCAGCGGGGCTGACTTCGAATCCCGGACGGACGCTGAAGGCATTGACCGCGGATTTTAATCACAGCGGACGGATGGATCTTCTGCTTCTTCGTGACAATAAACCGCCGGTCCTCTACCGGAATCAGGGGCGGGGCAAATTTGAAGATCAAACCTGGGATGCGGGAACGGAGATTTGGAAGTATGCGTACCTGGATGGGCAGACGAGCGATTTCGATCAAGATGGCAAGATTGACGTGGTTCTATGGTCTAGCATCGGGAATGAAGTGCTTTTGAATCAGGGGAACGGTAAGTTCAAGCAGGAGGAGTCGCTCCCACTGGTGTATGCCGCGAATCGCGCGTTCGGGTTTCACGGAATGACCGCCGACTTCCTTGGAGATGGGCACGATGATCTGCTGACCGTGGACGATAAGAGCAAGTGGCATTTCATCGTTAACCATTCGGGGCAGTTTGAGGAAGCACCATTCACGTTGTCTGCGGAGTCGGCCGCGGCGGAAGGTTCGGGAGCGAAAGCTGGAGGGCCGCTCGCATACTTTGCTTTCATGACGGCTGTGCGGTTGCGACGGGTAAACAAGACTGATGCTGGCAAGGTTGACCCTGGCAAGATTGCCCTGGTGACGCTAACCATGGACGGGCGAGTGCAGATATTCGAAGAACAGAAGGTTCGAGGCGCTGGCAGGGCACCGCAATCCCGGCAGGGGAAATAGGGCGCGTCCCAGGCGCTAGCGTTGCAGCTTACAATTTCTTAGTTGTTTCCGGAGGCGTCCTGATATGCGCAATTGTTGGCTGGTGTGTTTTCTATTGGGCAGCTTTCTGTTCGGTATTGTGGCTTGGGGACAAAGTAAACCGGCGGCCCCGCCGCAGGCTAGAACCCCGGTGGCTGCGGCGGATAATGATGATGATGACCGTCCTGTGCCTCCACCTCCCTCAGCCGCCGCGGTGGCTTCCGATGCGGCGGTGTTGACCATTAAGGGGCTATGCCCGGAGGATTCTTCGAAGGCGGCTCAGCCGTCTTCGGCGGGTTGCGAGACCGTGATCACGCGGGCCGAGTTCGAGAAAATCGCCAGCGCCATTCAGCCCAGCTTGTCACCCAGGGTAAAGCGGCAGTTGGTCAGTCTGTATCCACGGTTGCTGATCATGTCGCGTGAGGCCGAGGTCCGCGGTTTGGACAAGGAAGAATACATTCAGCAGATGTTCGCCTTTGCGCGGATGCAGATTCTGACCCAGCAACTCACACGCCGCGTGCAAGCAGAAGCGGCGAAAGTGCCGGAGCAGGACATTGAGGACTATTATCAAAAAAATCCGGAGAACTTCACGCAATATAGCCTGGAGCGCATCTACATTCCGCGTTTGAAGCAGGAGCCACCTCCCAGCCAGAAGCTTAGCGAGGACGCTGAGAAGGAGCGAGAGAAAAACGCGGCAGCCGAAATGACGAAACTGGCTGAGGTATTGCGCGCGCGAGCTGCGAACGGAGAGGCATTTGCGGCATTGCAGAAGGAGGCCTATCAATTGGCGGCGATGAAAAGCAATCCGCCGAATGCCAGCATGGGAAAGATTAGACGGACTGGCCTGCCGCCGGGACAGGAGGCCGTCTTCAGTCTGAAAGCGGGAGAAGTGTCGCAGGTGTTGAGCGACGCAGGCGGACACTATATCTACAAGCTGGAGAGCACCAGTATGGAGACTCTGGCGGATGCGAAGGATGAGATTCACAATCTGCTGCAAGCCCAGCGCACAAAAGAGTTTATGGATAAGATTCAAGGACCGTTCAGCACCGAAGCTAACGACGCTTATTTCGGAACTGTGCCAGCGCCAGGGGCGGCGAGTAGTGCCGCGGATCCGAAGGTGCAGAAATGAGGAGGAAATCCAAGTCGGGAACGCGAACGGCGAATCGAAGCCATGCCTTCGATTAGAATCTTGTAACTGCAATATTTGCTTCAACTTGCAACCATTAACATCGTGGTTTGCAGGAAGTGAGGGGCCTCCAATTGGGGCAGCTATTTGCCAGTGGAGACTTTCGTTACGGGGGCTTTTGACCTCTTGCAGTAATTTGCAATGTTTCGTACTCTCTACCTACATCGGTGGCACCTCACGGTGGCACCCGGACCTTGGCGTGCGGCAGTTTAGGCTGTGACTCCCCCCCAATCGATAAGGACGGCAGGAACGTCGTCTAGAGCCACGTGGCTAATGAAGGCTACGGGAGGCGGAGCTTCATCTGCGGTTGCGGTTGAACAATTTGGCAGGGTCACGGAGTGTGACTCAGGGGGCGGAGCTACGACAAGCACGCAGACTTTTGACTGTGCCGGGACTGGCGGCGACAACATGGTCGCGCCGATGAACTGGTACGCGATACAGACTCGCTCCCGGCACGAAAAAATGGTAGCCCAGCAACTGCAGGGTCAGGGAATCATCACGTTTCTGCCGCTTTCGAGCCAGATGCGCGAGTGGAGCGACCGGCAGAAGTTGGTGGAATTTCCCCTGTTCCCCGGCTATGCCTTCGTCCGGCTGGTATACGGTCCGGAAGAACGCCTTAGGGTGCTGCGCACCGAAGGCGTGGTGAATTTTGTGGGAACGGCCGGCCAGGGCATTGCGATTCCCGACAACCAGATCAAGCATGTCCAGACCCTGCTCGCCAATAAAGTTCCTTTCGAAAGTTATCCCTTCCTCAAGGTTGGCCAACGTGTGCGAATCCGTGGCGGAGCGCTGAATGGGACGGAAGGAATCCTGGTGCGGCAGGATGCCGATCGTATGCTGATCATTTCAGTGGAACTGATTCAACGTTCTCTGTCGATTCGCCTGCAAGGGTACGAAGTAGAAGCCGTCTAGGGTTTGCCGCATCCCCCATGCGGCCGTTTTGAAGTTTTCTCCCAAAGGCAGTGAGCCAGGAACTCCAACAGTTGTGGGACGTTCCGCACTCACTAGTCGTCATCACAGAATCGTCAACCGGAACTCAACGTTTCCGTGAGCGGTGCGAGGACAAAACCATGAATGAACTACATATGAAGAACAATAACGCGGAGATAGGCAACGAACCACAGGCCACGGCGGAGCAATCCGGCGGGCCTGCGGTCGCGGCAAGGCAGGAGCCTGCGCCGTCGGGAGTGAGGGTTACGCTTCGCACCCTGCGCGCTGAAACCGAAATGCAAGCCATCAGTCAGGCGTTGCAGCAAACCGGCTGGAATCGTAAGCGTGCGGCGCAATTGCTGAGCATCAGCTACCGGGGGTTGCTCTACAAGATTCGGCAACACAACATCACCCGGGATCAGAACCTCACGGGAGTTCCCAAAAGGACGAAGATGGCGGATACTTTGAACAACTGGGAAACGCCAGGTCTTGCCGTCGCGGGAACCGGAGACAGGGGCAAAGATTAATCAAGCGGCGGGGGAGACTGCCAGGCGGCTACGCGTTGTAGCTGAATGCGGATCCCCGGTACTGACTGAGAACGAACCTTGGCGCAATTCTTGTGGGGCGCCTGGCTGCAACCAGGGAGCTCCTTAGGGGAAAGAACTCATGAGTCGTAATTTCGAACTGTTGCAAAAGATCGGCAGGGAACAGTCCCTCTACGCCACTAAAACGGCGGAGGAGCCGATCATCCAGGAGATGGAGCCGCGTCCGGTTCCGGCTGTAGTTCCAGTCGGCTCCCGGCTGCAGATTGAAGGGGCCGAACTGGAGGAGATGACGAAGCTGGTGCAGCGAGTATTTCTGCTGCCGGGGAACGATGCGCCGCGGACGGTCGTTTTCTCCGCAACCGAGGCGGGAAATGGTTGCAGTTGGGTATGTGCGCGGGTGGCGGAAGTGCTGGCCAGTCAGGGGGCGGGATCAGTCTGCCTGGTGGATGCCAACCTGCGCAGTCCTGGGTTGCATGAGCAGTTTGCGGTGGAGAATCATCATCACGGACTCACCGATGCGCTGCGAGAAGGGGAGCCGATGCGGAGTCTTGCTCAGCCTCTCTCCTGTCCCCAGCTCTGGCTGGTGACTTCAGGATCGGTGGCGGAAGATCGGCAAAGCTTATTGTCCTCGGACCGGATGCGCATGAGAATGACGGAACTGAGAGAGGACTTTGATTATGTTTTGATCGACGCGCCCGCGATCGGTTCCAGCAATGATGCAATCGTGCTGGCATCTTCCACGGACGGGTTAGTTCTGGTGCTGAAGGCGAACAGTTCGCGGCGGGAAAGCGCGCGGGGAGCGATTCACGATTTGCGGGCGGCTAAAGTGCGGGTGTTGGGCGCTGTCTTGAACCAGCGAACCTTTCCCATTCCCCAGTCTATTTACGACAAGCTCTAATAAGGATTCATCGAATGTTTGACAATCTGCGGGCTGATTTTGAGGCTGCCATGGGGCACCGCAAGCTGGAGCGGGGATTGTGGCGTGTGCTTCTGCGCATCGAGACGCCTGCCATCGTCTGCTACCGCTATTCCCATTGGGTGTTGCACGTGCGTATTCCGGTGATACGCCAGTTGCTTTTGATTCCAGCCCTGTTTTGGCAGCGTTTCAACCAGATGTTTTTCGGCATCTTTATTTCCCCGGACGCGGAGATCGGCCCGGGCATGATCATTCACACACCTTACGGGATATTTATTCCGCCAGTGAAGATCGGGGCCAACTGCACGTTCACATCTGGCGTGCTGATCGGTTCTGGCTGCCGTAGCGTGGGCGACAATGTTTATTTCGGGTCGGGCTGCAAAATCATTGGAGACGCGAAGATTGGAAGCAATGTGGTGATCGTGGCCAACAGCGTAGTGCTCACGGATGTGCCCGACAACACCACGATTATGGGAGTGCCCGCCAGGATCAAGCTGCCGGGGGGCAAGCCCAAGAAGTTTGCCTGGAGAGCGATCGAGCCGGGGCAAAAAACTGGCGATCAGGCAAACGGCCAGGGCAATCATCAAAAGAATTCGGAAAACGAGAATAAGGTTCAAGCTGCGGACCAGCAGACTCCAGGTCCAAGAGCTCGCGCGTAAGCGGGGAAGAGGGAAAGAACATTGGATTTTTCGTGGAGTGAAGAGCAGGCTGCGTTTCGCAAGGAAGTGATTCGGTTTGCCAAGCAGGAGTTGAACGACGATGTCTCCAAGCGGGACCGCGATGAGGAGTTTCCCTTTGACTTCTGGAAGAAGTGCGCGGCGTTTGGAATTCAGGGTTTGCCGGTCCCGCCAGAATATGGCGGAGGCGGCGCTGACACGCTGACTACGGCCTGCGCTCTGGAAGCGCTGGGGTATGGCTGCAAAGACAATGGATTTCTCTTCTCGTTGAACGCGCACATGTGGACAACGGAGATTCCGTTGATGACGTTCGGGACCGAAGAGCAAAAGCGCCGGTATTTGCCGAAGCTGGCCAGTGGAGAATGGATCGGCCTGCACTGCATGACCGAGCCGGGCTCAGGTTCGGACGCCTACAGCCTGAAGACGCGGGCGGAACGCAAAGGCGATCGCTATGTGATCAACGGCAGCAAGACATTCATCACTAATACGATCTACGGCGACCTTTTCATTGTGTTTGCGAATGTCGATCCGTCGAAGGGTGCGAATGGGGTTACAGGTTTCCTGATCGAGAAGGGGACACCGGGTCTGGTGGTTGGGAAGAAGTTGCACAAGATGGGGCTGCGCACCTCTCCGATGTCGGAAGTTGCGCTGGTGGATTGCGAAGTCCCGGCGGAAAACATTCTGGGCAAAGAGGGCAGCGGGCAGGCGATCTTTACGCATTCGATGGAGTGGGAACGAACCTGCATCCTGGCCAGTCACCTTGGAATGATGCAGCGCCTGCAGGAAACTTGCGTGAAGTATGCGTTGGAGCGGCAACAGTTCGGCGAGCCTATCGGAAAATATTCCGCCATCGCCAACAAGATTGCCGACATGGACGTTCGCCTCGAAAGCGGCCGGTTGCTGGTGTACAAGGCGGCCTGGCTGAAGAGCCAGGGCCGGCATGCGTTGCGCGAGGCTTCGATGGCCAAGCTTTACGTGAGCGAGGCATGCGTCCAGACTTGCCTGGACGCGATCCAGATTCACGGCGGCTACGGCTATATGAGCGAGTATGAGATGGAGCGCGATTTGCGGGACGCAATTTCCGGCAAACTCTACTCGGGAACTTCCGAGATTCAGAGAGTGATTATTGCCGGGTTTCAGGGTCTCTGACGGTTTTTGCTCAAGCCCCCAAATCTTTGCAACCGGGACGGACATGGCATACATTCTGCAACAGCTTTTGACCAGGAGCGCGGCGCGTTATCCGGAGAAGACGGCGGTGTGGGCACGGGGTCGCAACATCACGTACCGTGAGCTCGACCGGCGTTCGAACCAACTGGCGCATTTACTGCGGCAGTACGGGATCAAGAAAGGCGACCGCGTTGGGTTGTACTTCCCAAAATGCGTGGAGTCGGTGATCTCGATGCTGGCGGTGGTGAAGGCGGGTGCGGTTTATGTGCCGCTCGATCCCCAGGCGCCGGCCGATCGTGTGGGCTACATCATCGGCAACTGCGGCATTCGGGCTCTGATTACGAAAGAAGATAAGCGCCGGGGACTGGATGAATCCACGCGGTCAGCGCTTGAATTTTGCGTGATGGCCGACGACGAGCCGAAATCCACCAATGGAACACGCACGATTCCGTGGTCTATGTTGGATGAATTCCCGGCGACTCATGCTCCGGAGGTTGTTCTCACCGAGACGGATCTGGCGTACATCCTTTATACGTCCGGTTCCACGGGCCGGCCCAAGGGCGTGATGTTATCGCACCAGAACGCGCTGACTTTCGTGGAGTGGTGCGCCGCAACCTTCGAAATTACCAGCGAAGACCGGCTCTCCAATCACGCTCCGCTGCATTTCGATCTTTCCGTGTTTGATGTCTACAACACGATTGAAGCCGGCGCCACGGTATATTTGATCACCGAGGATCTGGCTCTGTTTCCGGCGAAACTGGCCAGCTTCATTGAAACGCAGGGAATCACGGTTTGGTATTCGGTTCCCTCGGCGCTGACCTTGCTGCTTTTACACGCGGACCTGAATGCGGAAAAGCTGGCGCGCTTGCGCCTGATTCTGTTTGCGGGCGAAGTCTTCCCTATGAAGTATCTGCGGCAACTGGCTGACCTGCTGCCCCATGTTGAACTGCAGAACTTGTATGGTCCCACCGAAACCAATGTGTGCACCTACTACGAAGTAGAGCGGGAGCGGCTGGCCAGCCTGGAGAAGTTGCCCATCGGGATCGCCTGCGAGAATACGGAAGTCTTCGCGGTCAACGATCAAGATGAAATCGTTACCCAGCCCGGTGGTATTGGAGAACTTTACGTACGCGGACCGGCGGTGACGTATGGCTACTGGGCCGATCCGGAGAAGACCGCGAAGATGGTTGTTCCTAACCGCTTTCAGCCGAACTTCGAGGAAAAGATTTACCGCACCGGAGATCTCGTGCAATTGGCCGAGGATGGCAACTATTATTTCCTGGGCCGCCGCGACAGCATGATCAAGAGCCGCGGCTACCGCATTGAACTGGGCGAGATCGAGAGCGCCCTGCTGAGCCACCCGGCAGTGCGGGAAGCGGTGGCGATCGCCATTCCAGATGACATTGTCAGCAACCGGATCGTGGCGGTGATTGCGGCCCATGAGGGCAGCAGCATCAAGCCCTTGGAATTGCAGCAGCACTGTGCAACCCGAATCCCGAGGTATATGATTCCAGAACTGATCGAGTTCCGCGACAGCCTGCCCAAGACTTCAACCGGGAAGGTGGACCGTGTGCAACTTACGCAAGAAAGCGTGCGCGCGGCCAACCAGGCCGCCAGAGAAGTAGTTTCGCAGCAACAGGTTTCGATTTCATAAGAAGCAAAGAACCCAGGAGGAGCATCTCGCAATGTCTACCGTGAACCAAACGCCCGCAACTCAATCCTCAGCCCTAAAAGATCAAATCCGAGAATTCATCATGGAGAACCTGGCGCACGCCAAGGGGATCACGTCGTTCACCGATGAGGAGTCGCTGATGGAAAGCGGAGTGATCGACTCGCTCGGGATTTTCCGGCTGGTCTCTTTCCTGGAAGAGGAACTGAGAGTCCGGGTCGGCGATGAGGAGATCAATGCTGAGACGCTCAAGAGCGTAAATTCGATTGAACAACTGGTTTTGAGCAAGAGGAAGTAATACCAGACCCGGTTCGGTTGCGAGCACGGGTGGCTCCCCCAGCCTCCGCGCTGCATTTAGGGACGTCGCAGACTTCCGCACGCTAGTCTACGAACGCTTTGTCACGGTCTGGCATGGGCCCTATTAAATCTTAACTTGCTGACGAGAGTGCGCTTTGAAAATGGAGACACATCTGGCCCATGAGCCCTGCGCAGTAGTTCCCTCTGCAAGGCCGCAGTGGACCTCCGTCCCTCAGTTGGTAGCGCAACAAGTGGCTGCCGACCCTGACGCTGTAGCTGTGGTGTCAACTTCGGAACGGCTGACTTACGGGGAACTGGATCGCCGCGCCAACCAACTCGCCCACTACCTGAGAGCCATCGGTGTGGGTCCAGAACAAGTCGTCGGCTTGCATCTGGAGAGATCGGTGGTGTCGGTGATTGCTGCGCTGGCGGTGCTCAAGGCTGGTGGCGGTTACTTGCCGCTGGATCCGTCTTTGCCGGCGGAACGTTTACGATTCATGCTAGCGGATGCGAATGTGCCGGTGGTGTTGAGCCGAAGCGCAATCGCGGAGCAGTTACCCAAGCACACGTGGTCGCTGGTTGAGTGGGAGCGCCTGCAGCCACTGCTGGCAAGTTATCCGTCGGATTGCCCGCGCGCCGCCCTTACCCCCGAAAATCTTGCTTATGTGATTTACACCTCTGGTTCGACGGGAGAGCCAAAGGGAGTTGAGGCGACGCATGGCGGTCTGCGTAACCTGATCGATTGGCATATCCGGGCGTTCAGCGTGAATGCCGCGGATCGGGCCAGCCTGCACGCGGTTGTGGGTTTCGACGCCGCCGTTTGGGAATTGTGGCCTTATCTGGTGGCGGGAGCCAGCGTCCATGTTCCGGAGGAATCCGTTCGAGGCAATCCGGACGCAATGCGGGAGTGGCTGCTGGCGGAAAAGATCAGCATCACATTTTTGCCCACGGCGTTGGCCGAGCGAATGCTCCTTCTCGAATGGCCGTCGAATGCAGCTTTGCGAGTGCTGCTCACAGGTGCGGACACGTTACGCCGGCGTCCTGCACCGGGGCTGCCGTTTGCGCTGGTCAATAATTATGGTCCCACGGAGGGCACCGTGGTTGCGACCTCGGGGCGAGTGTTGCCCGAGGATAATAACGGCCGCACACCTTCCATCGGACGCGCCATCGACAACACGCAGATCTACATTCTGGATGAGAAGATGCAACCGGTGGCGGAGGGCGATGCGGGAGAGATCTATATTGGAGGAGCGGGCGTCGCGCGCGGGTACCGCAACAATGCGGCGCTCACGGCGGAAAAATTTGTGCAGAATCCGTTCGGCGGGGCGTCCGACCGCCTCTACCGTACGGGCGATCGAGGCCGGTTTCTGCCCAGTGGCGAGATTGAGTTCCTGGGACGCCTGGACGATCAGATGAAGATTCGTGGCTACCGCGTGGAGCCCAACGAAATTATTCATGCGCTGAATGCATATCCCGGAGTGCAGGCCAGTGCGATAACGTTGGAAGGGGACCACGGCGGCGTAAGTCGGCTATTGGCATACATTGTGCCAGCACCCGGCGTGAAGATCGACCCCACCCGGTTGCGCCAGATGCTTTCCCGGCAACTGCCTGACTACATGGTTCCGGCTGTGCTGGTGCGAGTGGAGGCTTTGCCCCTTACGGTGAATGGCAAAATTGACTACGCCGCGCTTCCTGCGCCCGGTGCCGCGAATGCCCTGGCCGACGATAAATTTGTGGCGCCCCGTACGGCAGTAGAACAGCATTTGGCAGCCATTCTAAAGCCGCTGCTGCACGTGGACCAGGTGAGCGTGAAGGATAATTTTTTCCTGCTGGGCGGCCATTCCTTGCTGGGTACGCAGTTGATCACCAGAATCAGCGAGTCGTTCGGAGTGGAACTCAGCCTGTTCAGCCTCTTCGATCACCCCACGCTTGAGGAAATGTCGGTGGAAGTGGAAAAGCTCATTCTCGCGAAAGTCGAAGCCATGAGCGCGGAGGACCGGCGCGCGCTGTCGCAGTTCGCGCTTGAGGAGAAGCGGTAGTGCTGCCGGGCGCTGAATCCGTTACCCGCGTCGAAAGCGACGACGCGGCGCTGAGTCTCTACCATCTGCTCGATCCTGTAGTTCTAGCCAATCCCTACCCACTGTTTCGCCGGCTGCGCCAGGAAGATCCGGTTCATTGGGATCCCTTCTTACATGCCTGGGTGGTCACCCGCTACGCCGACGTCCTCGAAGTGCTGCACACTTTTTCCGCCGACCGCACGCCTACGCCGGAACAGCTCGCCTCCATGGGGCTGGCGCAATTGGCGCCGCTGGCGCAGTTGATGGTGAAGCAGATGCTCTTCATGGATGCATCTGGACACGCCCGCCTGCGCGGGCTGGCCTCCCAGGTGTTTACTCCCGCTCACATCGAAACGCTCCGCTCTCACATTCAGGAAATCACTGACCAATTGCTCGACGCGGTTCAGGATCGCGGATCGATGGATGTAATTGCTGATCTCGCGGAACCTCTGCCTGCGATCGTCACGGCCGAAATGCTGGGCCTTCCGGTAGAAGACCGGCATCGCCTGAAGGCGTGGTCCGCGAATTTTGCCGAGATGCTGGGGAACTTTCAGCATAATCCGGATCATGCCCGCCGCATGCTGCAAACTGTGGAAGAGATGACGGCGTACTTCCGGGAAGCTGTTGAAGAAATCAAGCAGCATCCGAGGAAAGGGCTGATCCACTTGCTGCTCGCCGCTGAGATTGATGGAGATCGATTGACGGACGAAGAGGTGGTAGCCAACGCGATCATCACCATGGTGGGCGGGCAGGAGACAACGACGAATCTGATAGGGAACGGCGTGCTCACTTTGTTGCGGCATCCCGAGCAGATGAGAAGACTGCGGGGGGATTTGTCGCTGACAGTTTCCGCCGTGGAAGAGATGCTGCGCTTTGAGAGTCCGAGCCAGCATACGGCGCGGCTGGCTCCGAGTGACCGTCAGCTCGGCGGCAAGCAGATTCGCAAGCGGCAGGCGGTGATTGCGGTGATGGCCGCGGCGAATCGCGATCCAGAAAGATTTCCTGAGCCAGATCGCTTCGACGTGGCACGCCTTGACAACCGTCACCTGGCATTCGGTTATGCCGCGCATTTCTGTTTTGGTGCGCCACTGGCACGGATGGAAGGCCAAGTCGCTTTTGCAACCCTGCTGCGGCGGTTTGAGAATATCCGCCTGGAGCCGCAGGAGCTGGTTTGGCGAACCAATCTAGGTTTGCGCGGGCTGAATTCGCTCAAAGTCAGCTTCGATGTCGCTGCGTCCATGCCATCGAGTGCGCGGGGGAGCGACCAACCATGAGCGTAGGCCGCCAGGAATCTTCGACTGCGCCGCCCAATTCCGCGCGGATGACGGACACGGAGCGACACCGCATTCTGGTGGAATGGAACCGTTCGGAGAAGGATTATCCATCCGATAAATGCGTGCATGAACTGGTGGAGGCCCAGGCGGCAGAAAATCCAGTTGCGCCCGCCGTGGAGCACGAGTCACGCCACCTTACCTATGAAGAGCTGAACGCACGGGCAAACCAGTTGGCGTGGCTGCTGCGGGAAAAAGGCGTGAGTTGCGATGTTCCAGTAGCGATCTGCCTGAAGCGGTCGCTGGAGTTGCCGGTGGCGTTGCTGGCTGTGTTGAAAGCGGGCGGCGCTTGTGTGCCGCTCGATCCGGACTATCCCAAAGAACGCCTGGAATACATTCTGCGGGACTCGCGTGCGCCGGTGCTGATCACGCAGCCGGGGCTGCTCTCTGCTCTGGGCGAGGTGCAATCGGAAGTTTTGCATCTGGGGGCGGACTGGAAGATTCTCTCCGGCCAGAGCCGGGAAAATCCTCCGCTGGTGACGCGGCCGGAGAATCTTGCCTACGTGATATATACGTCAGGCTCGACGGGAAAACCGCGAGGCGTGCTCCTGATGCATCGCGGATTGGTGAACCACGGGGTCGCATCGATCGATCTCTATGGCATTGAACACAGCGACCGCATGTTGCAGTTTTCCTCGATTAGCTTTGACATTGCGGTGGAGGAGATTTTTCCCACTTGGTTTGCCGGCGCCACCGTGGTTTTGCGGAGCGACGAGATGTCGCTGGGTGGCACGGATTTCCTGCGCTGGATCAAGCGGGGGCGAATCACGGCTCTCGATTTGCCGACAGCGTATTGGCACGAATTGGTACACGAGTTAGCGGAGTCGCGTGAGCAGTTGCCCGAGTGCTTGCGGCTGGTGATTGTGGGTGGTGAAAAGGCGTCGGCATCCGCTTATGCATCCTGGCTGAAGGCTGGTGGGAGCTGTGTTCGCTGGGTGAATACTTACGGGCCCACCGAAGCCAGCGTGATTGCCAGCGCGTATGAGCCGGATCCGTCGCAACCGTTTCCTGATAATCTGCCGATTGGGCGCCCTATCGCAAATGTCCGGCTTTATGTTCTCGATTCCGAGTTGCAGCCTGTGGGTATTGGAGAGCCGGGTGAATTGCATATCGGCGGACCGGGCGTGGCCCAGGGATACTTGAACCATCCTGAACTTACGAAAGCAAAATTTATTCCGGATCCCTTCAGCCAGGAAGCTGATGCGCGCTTGTATAAGACGGGCGACATGGTGCGGTACTTGCCGGACGGCAATATTGAGTTCCAGGGCCGGATAGACTTTCAGGTGAAGATTCGCGGTTTTCGCGTCGAGTTAGGAGAGATCGAGGCAGCGCTGGAGAAGCATCCCGGGGTAGCGCAGGCGGTGGTAACGGCGCTGGAAGTGAATGGAGAAAAGCGTTTGGCGGGTTACATTGTTGCGCTGCCGAATGCCGTGACGGCGGCCGAGTTGCGGCGCCACTTGAAAGCTTCGCTGCCCGAGTACATGGTGCCCTCAGAGTTCGTTTTCTTGAAGTCTTTTCCGCTTACTCCCAATGGCAAGGTCGATCGCCGGGTTCTGCCGACGCCTGTGCCAGCGGAAGCGGGCGATGCGGAGACTTTTGTCCGGGCACGTGATGAATTTGAAGCAAGCATGGTCCGCTTGTGGGAGCAAGTATTAGGCAAGAAGCCCATCGGCGTGCGGGATAACTTTTTCGAATTGGGCGGGCATTCTCTACTGGCTGTGCGGCTGACGAACCGGATCGAAAAACAATTCGGGAAAACAATTTCCATCACGGCGCTGATCCAGGCTCCGACGGTGGAGAGCCTGGTGTTGCTGTTGAAAGAAGAGAATCCGGCTTGGTCTCCGCTGGTTCCGCTGCATAGTGGCGGGTCGAAGCCAACATTCTTCTTCGTGCACGGCCTCGGCGGGACGGTGATGCGCTTCCATGAGTTGGCGAAGCATATGGTTCCCGACCAGCCTTTCTATTGCTTTCAAGCGCAAGGGATGGATGGAAAGCTGCCATGCCTTGACCGCGTGGAAGATATGGCGGCTTTGTATTTGGAGCATTTGCGCGCTGCTCAGCCCGAGGGACCATACTTTCTTGGCGGGTATTCCTTCGGAGGATTAGTCGCGATCGAGGTGGCACGCCGCCTTCTTGCGGAGCAGCAAGAGATAAGGATGTTGATGCTGGTGGACACGTATCTGCCGACGCCGCACGAAGGCCGGTCACTGTTAGGAAAGTTCTTTGGGCTTTCGACCGAACAAAAGCTGGCCTACGTGAAGAAGAGAGCGACTCGATATGGAAGAGGAATTCGGCGGAGGATCGACGCCCTTTTTCTTCCAGCGGCAATCAAGGCGGTGCGCGAGGCTTGTGCGGTCGCCGAGCTGAAATATAAGCCTCAGGTCTATGCCGGGCGCGTGGTTTTGTTTCGCGCGAGCGAGAAAGCATTGCGTGGCCTGGACGACGCGCAAAGTGGGTGGCGCAAGTACGCGGCCGGCGGGATCGAGGTTCAAGAGATCGACGGAGACCACGGTAACATCCTGAACGAGCCGCAGGTAGGGCAGTTGGCCGCGGAGATGCGTGCGTGCCTGGAAAAGGCGCAATTGGAGCACTCGATGAGGCCGGGCGGTTGGCGATCCAACGAAAAGTCCGGAATTAGGAGATGACTTCGTGCCGTTGTTGAGTTCACAAAAGCCAGCAGAGGGCGCAATCGAGGAAGAGACTGTAGCAGTGGAACGCGTTCCTCTGCTCAGTCGCGACTTCATCTTCAAGAAATTCATTCCTTGGGTGAACAAGGGCGGATTGGCCATTCTCGACTACGGCCTTTTTTCCGGCTCGAACTTTCTGCTGGGAGTTTTGCTCGCCCGCTGGATGGCGCCGGAGCAGTACGGCGCGTATGCGCTGGCTTTCAGCATCTTCATTCTGGTTACGTTTCTGTATCAGGCACTGATCCTTGAGCCACTTTCAGTTTTCTCGGGAACATCGTACCCCGACAATCTTCGCGGTTATTTGCAATCGAATGTGTGGCTACACTGGGGCATTTCGGCCATCATCTGTCTGGTGCTGGGCGGAACCGCCGTAGCGGCGCGGGTTTGGTGGCATTCTCCGGTTTCCGCCATGGCCTTCGCGGGAATGACGTTGGCCACACCTTTCATCTTGATTCATGCACTTGGGCGCCGCAGTTTTTACCTCAAGTTGTCTCCTGGCCCGGCTGCCTTCGGGTCCGCTTTCTACTGCGTATTCGTGGTGGGCGGATCTTTTCTAGTGTACAAGCTGGGCTGGCTGACCGCGTTCACAGCGTATCTGGTGATGGGCTTGGCCGCGCTGGTCGGCGGTTTGGTCATGCTGTTCCAGTTGCACGCGAAACTTGAGCCGGCTACGGCCAAATTGCGGCTGGGCACAACCTGGGGCAAGCACTGGGAGTACGGCAAATGGGCGCTGGCCACTTGCGTGGTTGGCTGGATTCCGACGTATGTGTACATCCCGCTGGTGAGCAAGTTCTCTGGGTTGGCGGTCGCGGGCGAACTTCGGGCCTTGATGAACCTGGGCGGTCCCGTGCTCCAGACTTATGCCGCGCTTTCCATGCTGTTCCTGCCACTAGCGGCGCGGGTGCAGAGCACACAGGGACGGCGCGGAGCTTCCGGATTGACACTGAAATTAACCACGCTCTTCGTGGTTGGAGCGCTGGCTTACTGGGCGGTGTTGATTCCGCTGCGGGGGCCGCTGTTCCGCCTGCTCTACGCCGGAAAATATATGGACGCTTCTTCGTTGCTGCCGCTCTTCGCCGCAGAGACCATTATATGGAGTGCGGCGCTGGGGCCGGCTATTCTGTTGCGCGCCATGGAATCGCCCCGGTCGTTGTTCTTTGCCAACGGCGCAGCCAGCGTTGTGGCCTTGGTCTTTGGTATTCCCGCCACGCGTTTCTTCGGATTGCGTGGCGTGATCTGGAGTATGGTCCTGGCCAATGTTCTGTATGTTCTCGTCGCCTTCGTCATGCTGGGACGCAAAGTATCGACGCTGAAGACAATTGAGCAGGAATTGTGCGTGCCTTTGCCGGTGGAAGAAAACGCATTCTGACTCGAGTGCGGCGTCGCGGCTTCAAGAGCTTCTTTCATGCATCCATTGAAAATTATCGCCGTTCACAACCACTACATTCAGCCGGGAGGAGAGGACCAGGTATTCGAGTCCGAGGCGCGGTTGCTGAAAGAGTGCGGACACCAAGTCACGCAGGTGCAGGAGCAGACCACCTATCCTGACGGAATAGTGAAAAAACTCGGGGTAGCGGTTGACTGCATCTGGTCGCGGCGCTGGTACCGGGAATTCCGGGATCTGCTGCGGAAGGCCCGGCCCGATGTGGTGCACATCCACAACTTCTTTCCATTGATATCGCCATCGATTTACTATGCCTGCCGGCGAGAGGGAGTTCCGGTAGTGCAGACGCTGCACAATTACCGGCTGCTATGCTCCTCGGCCGAGTTCTATCGCGATGGTAAGGTTTGCGAGGAGTGCCTGCACCACGGTCTTCGGCGTGGTGTGCGCTATGGTTGCTACCAGGGGTCAAAGCTGGGGACCGCGGCGCTCAGCCTGATGGTGGGCGTACATCGCAGTCTGCGGACCTGGACCAACATGGTGGATTGCTACATCGCGCTGACTGAGTTCGCGCGCACCAAACTGATCGAGGGAGGACTGCCCGCGGATCGAATTCGCGTGAAGCCAAACTTTGTGCTTCCGGATCCGGGTTTAAAACAGGGAAGCGGCGATTATGCGCTATTTGTAGGGCGATTGGTGCAAGCGAAGGGCGTGCTCTCCATGATGAAGGCTTGGGAGCAAATGCCAAGTCATATTCCGCTCGTGATCGCGGGGGATGGACCTTGCCGAGGGTCACTGGAATCGGCATTGAAAGCGGAAAGGCTGCCGTCAGTCAATTATCTGGGCAGACTTTCAAGGCCGGATACTTTGGCGGCGATGAAGGCAGCGCGGTTTCTGGTTTTTCCCAGCGAGTGGTATGAGGGGTTCCCGGTGACGATTGCCGAATCTTTTGCGTGCGGGGTTCCGGTGATTTGTTCGCGGCTCGGGTCGATGCAGGAGATCGTCACTGATGGCCGGACCGGACTGCATTTCCAGGCGGGCAATGCGGAAGATCTGGCGAAGAAGGTCCAGTGGGCGTGGGAACATCCAGAAGAAATTGATGCCATGGGACGCCGGGCCCGCGAGGAGTTCGAGAAAAAATATACTGCGGCGCGCAATATTGAGATGCTCGAGGAAATCTACGCGTTTGCCATGGCATCGCGCAACAAGGTGGTGGAAGCAGCGGAGCCGCAAATGTTGCCAGCCTAGCGCATCGGCTTCGTTATCCAGTTGAATCGAAAATGATGAGACCTCATCAGAAAATTGTCGAATAGCATGTCCGACACAGTGCTGACAGAAGTCAAGCGGAAGCAGTTGCTGGAGGCGTATCTGCAGATGCGGCTGGGGAGCCCTGCGGCCACACCGCAGGCCGTCACTCCGCGCAACGGGAACGCAGCCCTTCCGCTTACGTTCGCGCAGCGCCAGCTTTGGCTGCACGCGCAACTCGCTCCCGACACGTCGCTGTATAACGAGCCGCTGACGGTGCGCCGCAAGGGGCCGCTGGATGTGTCCGCGCTGGAGCGGAGCTTCACCGAAATCGTCCGCCGTCATGAAGCATGGCGAACCACGTTCCGGGTGGAGGACGGTGAACCGGTGCAGCGGGTCGAGGCTCCATTTGAAGTTAAGATGCCGTTGATCGACCTGCGCCGATTTCCTGTGGCGGGGCGGGAGGGCGAAGCTATGCGCCTGGCAACCGAGAGCGCTCGCCTGCCATTCGACTTGGCGCGTGGGCCGCTCTTCCGGGCCACGCTGGTATGCCTCGAAAACGAAGACTATCGTCTGTTCGTAACGTTGCATCACCTTATCTTCGATGGTTTCTCGGGCTATCGCGTCTTCTTTCCTGAGTTAGTGGCGTTGTACGATTCGTTTTCCCAGGGCAAGCCGTCACCGTTGCCCGCGTTGCCGTTCCAGTTTGCGGATTACGCCCTCTCGCAGAAAGAATGGATGGATGGCGACGGGTTGGCGCGCCAGATGGATTACTGGAGGCGTCAATTGGCGGGCAATCTGCCCGCACTGCAGTTGCCGATTTCGCGAATGCGGCCCGCCACGCAAACGTTTCGCGGCGCCATGCAGTCGCTGACTCTGCCGCGCGAGTTGAGCGATTCGCTCCGAGTACTCAGCCGCCAAGAAGGTGTCACCCTTTACATGACGCTGCTGGCAGCGTTTAACGTTCTGCTGCAGCGGTACAGCGGGCAGGAAGACATCCTGGTCGGAAGCAATACCGCTGGCCGCAACCATCCGGGGAGCGAAAAGCTATTAGGCTATTTCCTGAATACCATCGTGCTGCGTACCGATCTTTCTGGAACCGCGGCCGGAAGCCCGACCTTTCGGCAGGTGCTGGATCGCGTGCGCCGAACCACCCTGGATGCGTTGTCAAACGACGAAGCGCCGCTGGATCGGCTGGTGGCGGAACTGCAACCGCAGCGCGATGCTAATCGCAATCCTTTGTTTCAAGTGCTCTTCTCCCTCGAGCCTCCGGTAACGGTGGGCGAGCCAGGATGGGACGTCACTTGTATCGACGTGGAGACCGGGACAACCAAGTTCGAATTGTGCCTGGTGCTGGATGATCGTCCGGAGGGACTCCTCTGTCGTTTTATTTACAACACCGGTTTATTCGATGCCGATGCGATCCTGCGCATGGGGAGCCATTGGCAGACGTTGCTGGAATCGATCGTTGCCGATCCGGGGCAGCAGATCAGCAAGCTGCCACTGCTGACGGGCGCGGAGCGCCAAAAGATTCTTGTGGAGTGGAATGATAGCTCCAAGCTGTACCAGCCTCGTCTGGTGCACGAAGTGTTCGAGGCGCAGGCGGAAAAGACGCCGCACGCCGTCGCGGTAAAGTGCGGAGCCGAGCAGCTAACCTTCGACCAGTTGAACGGGCGCGCCGACGAACTCGCCGGCCATTTGCGGACATTGGGAGCAGGAGCGGACATTCCAGTGGCGCTGTGCGTGGAGCGCTCGGTGGAAATGATTGTGGGTATCCTCGGCATTCTGAAGGCCGGTGGAGCTTATGTTCCGCTCGATCCCGCCTATCCCGCAGAGCGGATCGCATTCATGATCGGCGATTGTGGGGCTGATGTGCTGGTTACGACATCGGGCATTGCGGCGGATCGGTTTTCTTCTTCTGGATCTCCTCGAGTGCGCACGGTATTTCTCGATTCCAGCGATTGGTGCGCCTCCGGCGGATCGAAGCAAGAATCCGAAGTTCGCGAACCTCGAGTTCGCGCGAGCCTCGACAATCTCGCCTACATCGCTTATACATCCGGATCCACGGGCGGCCCCAAGGGCGTGCAAGTGACGCATCGCAATCTGGCGCACTCCAACCACGCCCGTTTGAATTATTACAGCGATCCTGTGAGCAGCTTTCTGCTGCTTTCTTCTTACGCTTTCGACAGCTCCATAGCTGGCATTTTCCACGCACTCACCAGTGGTGCAACGCTTGTGATTCCTCCGGCAGGCGATTCGAGGTGGGCGCCTGAGCAACTTGCCGGTTTAATCGCAGAGCAGCAGATCTCTCATCTGCTGACGTTTCCTAGCCTCTTTGCCGACGTGCTGGAGCGCGCCGAACCTGCGCAACTGGCTTCGCTGCGATGCGTAATTGTGGCGGGCGAGGCTTGTCCGCGGCCGCTGGTGGATTCTCACTACCGCATACTGTCGCAGGCGTCGCTCTTCAACGAGTATGGTCCGACCGAGGCCACGGTGTGGAGCAGCGTGTATGAGTGTGAACCGGGCGAGACCGAGCCCGCGGTTCCAATCGGCCGGCCCATTGCGAATACGCAGCTCTACGTGCTGGATCAAAATCTGCAGCCTGTGCCGACTGGAGTTCCGGGAGAGTTGTACATCGGCGGTGAAGGGGTGGCGCGTGGTTACATCAACCGCCCCGACCTTACCGACCTGAGCTTTCTTCCGAATCCGTTCGCGCCAGAGTCCGGCCGCAAGCTTTATCGCACCGGAGACCTGGTCCGCTACCGGGCGGATGGCAACCTTGAGTTCCTGGGCCGTGTGGATCATCAGGTCAAAATCCACGGTTTGCGGATTGAACTGGGCGAGATTGAAGCGGTGCTGGCGGCACATCCCGATGTGAGAGAAGCGGTGGTGGTGGCTCACCGCAATGGCTCGGGCGATTCCAAGCTGATCGCTTTTGTGACGGCACGCGCCGAGTACTCGACTTCGAGCAACGAACTGCGGGCCTTCTTGAAGACCACATTGCCTGGTTATATGGTGCCCACGGCGGTTCATTTCCAGAAGAGTCTCCCGCGGACAGCCAATGGAAAAGTGGATCGCCAAAAGCTGATGGCAGGGGGTAGCGGCGAGGAAAAAACGAGGCGTGAATTCAGCGGTCCTCGTAACGAGATCGAGAAGCGGTTGCTCGCGATTTGGCGGGGCGTTTTGGGCGATATGAGTGAAGATGTCGGACAGGACTTCTTCGAGCTGGGTGGACACTCTTTGGCGGCCGCGAGGCTTCTGGCGCGCATCGAGAAGGAGTTCGGCAGGTCGCTGTCGCTGGCGTTTGTATTTCAGTCGCCGACCATCGAGCAGATGGCGGAATCACTGCTCAGCGCAGGCCAGACTCTGCGGGAACGGGCGATTGTCGCGATTCAGCCCAAGGGGTCTCTGCCGCCGCTGTTTTGGGTCCGCCCGGGGCCGCGTTTTCGGCTCTTGGCGCAGAAGTTGGGACCGGACCAGCCGTTCCTGGGGCTCGATTTGCCCTTCATAGACGGCAACCGATTGCCTGTCCCCTACAAATTTGAAGACATCTCGGCGTTGCTGATTCAGGTGATGCGTGAAGTGCAGCCCAAGGGACCGTACTATTTGGGCGGCTTGTGCGTAAACGCCGTGATCGCTTACGAAATCGCACAGCAACTGGTTCGCGAAGGGGAAGAGGTCGCGCTCCTCGCCATGCTGGATGCGCACAATCAGGCTTACTACAAGAATCCGTTCAAGGACGGCCGCTACTCCGCACGCATCAAATATCACCTGGCGAATCTGCTGAAACTGGACGCCGGCGAGACGACCGCTTACTTGTTGGAGCGGTTGGACGAAGCCAGAAGAAAAATCGAGCGCGTGGCGTGGCGCCTGACCTCCGACCATAGCGGCGAAGACCGCTTGCGCAACACGGATTCCATCGTCCACCCGGCGTTCAGCCGTTACGAACCACAGCCGTATCCCGGCAAGATTGTCCTGCACCAATCCAGTGACTGGCCGGCCGGTCCTTACTTCGACTTCAAGCTGGGATGGAAGGACCTGGTCGCGGGCGGCATCGAATTCTATTCGATCCCCGGCAACCACCGCTCGATGTTCACCGAACCTAACGTGAACCTCGTGACGCAGAAGTTGCGTCCTTATCTCGCGCAATCAAGTTCGGCCGCTCATAAGGACGTTGCCGCTAAGTCGAAGTAGCAGGTCCCTCTTTCTTCCGCAAGTCACCCTTCCGCGCAAGTCCTGCGAGTTCGTTCCCGCGTACTGCCTCACTCTTTTTCCGCCGGAAATTCTTTCTCTCTTCCCGCCTCACTCCGTCGCAGGCCGGCTGCGTTCCGCAGTTTAACCACGCTCGGACATCGCGCTAATCCTCGGTTTCCTGCTGTCCCAAGGTAACGTGACTTGGCGGGGCATTCGGCTATTCTGGGACAATCCCGGGCGAAAGGCTGAAGGAGTTCCGAAAGATGGGGAAGTCGCGTCCGCTTACGATTCTTGCGGTATTTGCCATAATTCTCAGTCTTCTGATTATGGCAGCCTGTAGCGGAGTCTCCACCCCGGGATCTGGGGGAAACAATAACGGCAGCGGAGGAACCGGCGGGGGTGGTGGCGGAGGAACCGGTGGCGGAAGTACTGGGGCCGATTTCTATGTCGCGACCGACGGAAACGATGCCTGGTCTGGAACACTTCCAGCACCGAATACCGGCAGCACCGATGGGCCGTTTGCCACGATTGCCAAAGCTCAGACTGCTGTCCAGGCAATCTTGCGAAATCCGCAGGGACGGACTCAGACCATCCTCGTCCAGATCCGGCAGGGCACCTACTTTGTGGCGCAGCCCTTGTCCTTTACGACTGCGGATTCTGGCGCCTCGCAACTTCAGGTTAACTGGGAAAACTATCCCTCCGAAATACCGGTCATTAGTGGAGGCGTGCAGTTGGGCGGGGGTTCGGGATTAAGCTGGCAGAATGTGAGCGGCAACCAGTGGCAAGTATCTTTACCGGCATCGACCCAGTATTTCGAGCAGTTGTTCTATAACCAACAGCGCCGCTTGCGGCCGCGGCTGGGCGGATACTTGGGAGCTTCCTATCGCGTTGCTGCGACCATTTATCTGGCCGGTGCGTCCTCCGGTCCCGCACCCGATCCGAACTGCTCAGTCTATGTAGAGGGCAGCGGATGGGAGTGTTTTGATCGATTCCAATACAGCCCAAGCGATCCCATCAGCGCAAGCTGGAGTAATCTGAATTCGCCTTATCCGCAGGGGGATATTGAGCTCTACGACTTCGAGAAGTGGATGGTTCCGAAGTTACGAATCAAGTCCATCGACACCGCCAACGACATCATTTATCTCACCGGTCCCACTTATCAGGAGAATCCGGATAACGGCTTTATCGTAGACCATCGCTATATTGTGGAGAACGTCAAAAACGATTTGACTCAGGCGGGGCAGTGGTTTCTCGACCGCTCGTCTTCGCCGTGGACGCTCACCTACTTGGCGAATGCCGGCGAGAATCCCAACACTGACTCGGTGATCGTACCCCAGTCTCCTCAAGTAATGATCGCTGCAGGGTTGCAGTACGTTACCTTCACTGGCCTGACTTTCGAGCACGATAATTTTATTGTGCCTGCGGTTGGGTATCCGGGATTGCGGCAGGATCCCGGCATCACGGGCGCGTTGACCTGCCTGAATTGCCAGAATGTAACCTTTAACGCCGATATCGTCACGCAGACGGCGGGGGGCGGCATCGAGTTATATACCAACAATACCAGCGCGGCAACGGCTAACAACATCGTTGAAAATGCCGGCCTCTATGATCTGGGCGCTTTCGGAATCCGGGTGGGACTGCCCCCGGCTTACACCGACACAGACGCCAATGTACCGCACAGCACGACGATTGAGAACACGCTGATTGCCAGCTATGGCAGAGTGTTTCCCAGCGCGATCGGTGTGGTGCAAGGCGACGGGCACGACAATACTTACACGCAAAACGACATCTACGACGGCTATCACAGCGCCATCGAAGTGTGCGCCCTGGGATGTCCTTTTGGGGTGCAGAACTCGAACGGATCGTTCAACAACATCACCGAGTTCAACCATACCTACGACATCGGGCAGGGCATGACCGACGACCTGGGTTGCATCTACTACAACACCGGCGGGCCGAACCACTACGCCACCGGCAATCGGATCCTGAACAACAGATGTCACGATGTGACCGACGCTTACACGCAGGACCCCGACGGATATGGCGGCCAGGGTATTTACCTGGACGCGCAGACAGCGGGCGTGGAGGTCGAGAACAACCTGGTCTACCGCACGTCAGCGCTCGCCTTCAACATGTCCAACGGTCCAGCGCAGAACGGCACGCCGAACACGGTCCAAAACAATATTCTCGCTTACGGGCACGTGGGCCTGTTTGGAGTCAGCAATCCGTATGCTTCCAATAGCTGCTCCGCCGGACCGATTCTGCAGTTGAATGCGATTAGTAACATCATGTATTTCGACAAGACATACAGCCAGGGATTCAGCGTTCAGAGAGGATGCACGTACTCGTGCGGTTTTGCCTATACGCAATACGAGACGCTGAACAGCAATCTGTATTGGCGCACGGACGGTTCCTTTGCCACCGATCCTGACGGGTTTCATATCCAACCCAATCCATCCTCACCGTTGTGTGACAATGTGAACAGTTCAGGGACGGACTGGACCTACTACACATTCAGCGAATGGCAAGGATTGGGAGAGGATGTGCACGGCACGGCGCAGACAAATCCTGAATTTGCGAATCCAGGCTACCCGGCAGATGATTACTCCCTGGCCAGTTCACCTGGGTTTGGATTTGTGGTCTTCGATCCAAGCCAGGCTGGAAGGCAGAATCCGGTCATACAGGCTCCGAGCATCGCACCCACGTTCCAGACCGCGCCGCTGAACCCGGCTACGGACTTCTAGTCCCGGGCGCCGGCTGTTTCTAACTTTCTTTCGCCATTACGGCTGCAGGAACCAGGGCGTGGCCGTGGGATCACTCTTGAAGAAAGTGGTCAGCAGTCCGGCTTCTTTATTTCTTCCTGTAGCGGAAGAATGGAGACCATCACTGCCGTAATCCTGGCAATCCCAGGTCAGACCGTCGCTGCGGCCGAGCAGACCGTTGGCCCAGGTGTACGGTCCCCACAACAACAATGGCGCCATGACCGGACCGTTAGCCGGATTGTTGTTAAGCGCCGGATTGCCGTTGATCTGATCTGCAATCACATTTTGCACGGCAAGCCCGAATTCGTAGGCAGCGGGCTCTGGATAGCTGTTCGTAGGCCCATACCCGCCGTAGTGCAGGCTTGAAACGTACGCCAGTTGTAGGTTGGGGAAGTAGGTATGGAGGTTTTGGAGAATCGAGATCAGATCATTCTCTTGGTTCTGCATGTCGGCAGGGTAAGTGCCGGTCGGATCGCTGTGAGGCATCATGATCCAAGCCGCCACAACCTGGTTTGCCGTCAAATTCTGATAGGGCAGGTAGTAATTGGTGATGGTCAGCCAAGTGCCGCTGGTTGATGACGTCCAGTCGGGAGAATTCGTACCGTCGATTGCGGCGTTCACCAGAACCAGGTTGGAATTCTTCGCAGGATCGGCCGCTTCCATCGGACCGAACTCATCCCACATGGTCCGCGTAATGGAGACACCCACCGACATCAGAGCGTAGGGGCCCGGAGAAGAAGCGATATTTTGGGCGTAGCTGACAGCCGTAGCCAACTGAGGGGGTGGTGGCGTGTTGCTGCCATTGGGATACAGCCCTCCCTCGTAGCCAAGGTAGGTTCCCGTTGCCAGATCGGTGAGCGCAGTCAGCGGATTGTTCGTGCCGGCTACGTCCCAACTGGTGCTGCTGCACTTGGCGCCCGTAACATTCGCGGCAACTGGCAGAGTGAGAGTTGCCGTCGCGTTTTGCGGGGGGACACTCGAGTCCGTCACGTTGGCCGTAAAGGTGTAGTTTCCAACTGCGACCGTGGAGGCAGGCGTTCCGGTGATCGAACCTGCACTCGATAGGGTCAGGCCGCTGGGCAGAGTGCTGCCGGAAGCCAGACTCCAGGTAAGCGCACCGTTTCCTTCCGCAGCCGCGAGGTTTGCCAGATACGACGCCGTCTGGGTGACAATGGGCAAGGTGGGGAAGCTAGTGATGGCCAGCGCAGTTGGGGCTGTTCCGCTTCCCGCGAGGCTGACCGTCAGTCCCGGAACGACGTCCATACCCAAGTAGATTGAGTTCGTATAGGAAACAGCCTGGGTCGGACTGAAGTTGACTTGGAATGAGAAGGACTTGCCCGGCTGAATTGCGACAGACGACGTGTAGCCGGTGAAGCTGAAGGGGGGCTCATCCGTGAGAGACGTCAAGTGGAAAGGTGCCTCACCTATATTGGTGACGGTGACCGTCTGCGAAGTGGTCGTGCCAAGCGCTTGTGGCGGGAAAGTTAAAGTGTTGGGAGTAACCGTCGCGGCCGCGGTGGTTGTAACCCCTGTGCCCGTAAGCGTTACGAGGGAGGGGCTACTAATTCCCTCAATCGAAACGGATAATTGCCCCGTGTATGCCTGCGTAGCTCCCGGAACAAACTTTATGCAAAAGGTCTGGGCCTGTCCTGCCGAGAGCGTCTTCGGCGCGTAGCCATACTGCAGCTGAAAAACCATGAATGGCGTAAGACTAAAGCTGGTGACGGTCAGCGAGGTTGTGCCGGTGTTTGTAACTACCACCGGTTGACAATTCGACTGCAGCCCCACGGTTTGGTTCGCGTAGGCGATGGAAGTCGGGAGCACGGTGTAGCTGATGTTGACTGCGGTCCCGGTGCCAGTGAGAATCAGTTTTTGCGGGCTGGTCACGTCGCTATCGGTAACCGTGACATTGGCGCTCAGGGTTCCAAGGGCTGCCGGAGTGAACGTGACAGTGATGGAGCAACTGGAGTTCGGTGCGAGGCTGCTGCCACAGGTATTGGTTTCGCTGAAGTCGGAGAGATCAGTGCCACCTACCGCGATACTGGTGATCGTTATGGCAGTGCTGCCAAGATTGGTCATGGTAGCGGTTTGTGCAGCGCTCGATGTTCCGACTGCGGTGCCGGCAAAGGTCAAGCTTGCCGGAGCAAACTTCACGCCTGTGCCGGTTCCACTGAGGGCGGCTGTCTGCGTACCACCGGCGCCGACAACGCTTAATGTGGCGGATTGCTTGCCTTCCGCAGTTGGCTCAAATTCCACGGAAACAGAGCAGTTCGCACCGGCGGCCAGAGTGGAGCCGCAGCTGTTGGCACTGATGGGAAACTCCGAGGCATTGGCACCGGTGACCGAGACGCTGGAAATTGAGACGGCGCCGGTGCCGGCGTTGGTAAGAGTTGCTACCTTAGCCGCGCTGGTGTTGCCGATGACGACAATGCCCCACGTCAGACTAGTGGGCAACATGGTCACGTCGGTCGGAGTGATAGGACCGTAAGCGTCGACATCGGTCTGCGTTCCAATATAGACGCGGCCATTAGCGATCAGAGGTACCATGAACTTGGTTTCCAGACCAGGCGTGTCGCGCCCCGGATTTTGCGCGCTGCTGTAGAGCAGGGTTCCGACGTCGGCTGCGCCGTAGGCGAGAAGGAGTGGCGGCTTCTTCCCAATCTGAGTATCCAAGCTCTCCTGCCGTTCCTGTACCCAGACAATACCGTTCGTCGTACCGTTCGCGGAAATGCTCGGAGTTCCCCCGACCGGCAACACTGCGGGGGACAAAGCGAAAGGCGGGGTTACGAGCTGGCCGTTGCTCAGCGTGTACTGTTTGAGGTAGTCGCCCACACCGGTGGCGGCCGTGGTTCCGGCCATGTAAACGTAGCTGGTGGCGCCGGTGGAAAAATACGCGGGGCTCGACCAATAGCCGTAGGGAGCGCCTTCTATTTCCTGCGGGATTTGATCCTGGGTGGCGTCGTAATGACCCATGTTGTCGTAGCTGATGACATAGATCGGTGCGGCATAAACGCCCCCGTCCCAGAGATCGCAAGGTGTTCCGCCCTTCCCTGCGAAAATGATCTCGTCTGGAAAGGCGCCCGGTTGCGTGGGCAAGAGAAGCGGCCCGCCTGAACCCAGATCCATGTCATTACCGCTGCGGCAAGACTGGTCCATCGGCGTGAAGTAATCCACCACTTGCAGCGAACTATTGAGCTTCAACACGGTGTCGCCATAATCCATTTTGTCAGTGTTGTTGACGTCGAACGGCGCATCGGAGGTGGAGACGTAGATGTTGCCGAACGAATCGGCGATCAGACCTTCGCCGCTTTGCCAGAGGTTCGAGTTCTTGCTGTTGGGCGAAGCATTAAAGACATAAAGCTGAGCCAGGGTCGTCGCGTTATATCCCATCACCCAGCCGTGATAATTGCCGTACGGAATATAGATGACGCCGTTCATCAGCAATAATCCGGGCCGTTGAAAGGTGTGGTTCGCGTCGAATGGAAGGATGCCTCCCGAGCTATCGATGCCTTTTCCGGGAACCGATGCCTGAATCAATATCGGGCCACCAAACTTTTCGGCGCCAGTGGTGATGTCGAGCGCATGAAGATAATGGTAGAGCGTGCCGTTGTTATCGATATGCGTGTCGAGGTACATCGTATTCGTAGAAGTGTCGATGGCGGGCGTGCCCGTGATTCCGATAATCGGAGCAATGTTGCAAACGTTGGCGGTAATCAGAGTGCAAGGAACAGCGGTGATCCCCGCCGCCGGATTGATGAAACTGTCATACCAGAGCGGATTCGGGCTCAAACCATCCGCATCGAACGCATAGGCGCTGTCATTCTCCGTCACTACGTAGAGAACGTTGTGAACTCCCTGGCCAGGGATGGTCACATTCGGCACGTACAACGGCTGCGCGAAGATGCTGGCATCGACCGAGTAGGAAAATTGCTTGCCGAACGTGGCTGTGCTGACGTTCGCGGGCGTCAAAGTGGTCTCATTCAGGTTGCTGTTCCCCCATGAGAACTGACCCGCGTATTGAGCCCCGGCCACCGAGGTGAGCAAACCGGCAAGCGCGGCCACCCGGAAAAGCATTCGGAAAGCAAGAAGAAGATTCTTTGTCATGAATGGTCCCTCAGAGGCAATTCTGGGGGCAGACGGACTTACGATAATGGGCAGGCAAATGGAGGATTGCCGAATCGTTGAGGAGAATATGGTGTTTGAGGAGTGGAACGGCCTGCGCTCATTTAACACTTTAAGAGGATTCTCCTGTGGGTGTTGCGAGGGAGGCGGACAGCAAACGTTAAGTCACACAGCAATGTGATGTCAAACGAATTCCGGGCTCGCGCCTTGCTGGGCGCGGTTTCGATCTTTGGCAGGGAGGGTGTGCGAGTTCCTGCACCCTCCCTTTGAAATACTTGCGGTCACGGCTGCAGGAACCAGGGCGTGGTCGTGGGATTGGTCTTGAAGAAAGTGGTCAGCAGACCGGCTTCCTTATTCCTTCCTACAGTGGAATTGTGGAGACCGTCACTGGTGAAATCCTGGCAATCCCAGGTTAGACCGTCATCGCGCCCCATCAGTCCGTTGGCCCAGAGGTACGGCCCCCACAGTAGCAGCGGAGCCATGACCGGGCCGTTGGCGGGATTGTTGTTGAGCGCGGCATCGCCGTTGATCTGATCCGCAATCACATTTTGCACTGCCAGACCGAACTCGTACGTATAGGGCTCAGGGTAGCTGTTCGAAGGCCCATACCCGCCGTAATGCAGACTGCTTATGTACGCCAGTTGGAGATTGGGGAAATAAGTGTGGAGATCCTGGAGAATGGAGATCAGATTATTCTCCTGGTTCTGCATGTCGTCTGGGTAAACCCCGTTCTGGTTGCTGCGCGGCATCATGATCCAGGCGGCCACGACCTGGTTTGCCGTGACGTTCTGGTAGGGCAGGTAGTAATCCGTGATGGCCGCCCAAGTTCCGCTGTTGGAGGCGGTCCAGTTGGGAGCGTTCGTGCCATCGATTGCGGCGTTCACCAGCACCAGCTTGGAATTCACCGTGGGATCGGCGGCTTCCATGGGCTCAAATTCGTCCCAGGTGGTTCGCGTGATCGATACTCCGACGGAGATCATAACGTAGTTCCCACTGGAGTCGGGTTGGCCGGCAGCGTTGAGCGGCACAATGTTTTGGGCGTAATTGAGAGCCGCTGCCAATTGAGAAGGCGGTGGCGTGTTGCTGCCATTAGGATACAACCCTCCCTCGTAGCCAAGGTAAGTGCCGGTTCCCAGGTCGGTGAGTGCAACCAGCGGATCTGTGGTGTGGGCTACATCCCAACTGGTGTTGTTACAGCTGGCGCCCGCAACAGTGGCCGCGACCGGCAGCGTGAACGTCGCAGTCGCCACCTTTGGCGGAACACTCGAGTCCGACACTTTCGCCGTAAACGTGTAATTTCCAACGGCAACCGTAGAGGCCGGCGTTCCGGTGATGGAACCCGCGCTGGATAGCGTCAAGCCGCTGGGCAATGTGCTGCCAGACGCAAGGCTCCAGGTTAGGGTGCCGGTCCCTCCCGCAGCCGCGAGGTTCGCCAGATAAGACGCCTTCTGCGTTACAAAGGGTAAAGTTGGGAAGTTGGTGATGGCCAGCGCACTGGGAGCAGTTCCGGTCCCCTCCAGGCTGACGCTCACGCCCGGGATTACGTCCAGTCCCAGGTAAGCCGAATTTGTATATGCAACCTCCTGGTTCGGCGTGAAGGTGATGTCGAACGAGAACGATTTGCCGGGTTCAATCGCAACTGATGACGTGTAACCAGAAGTGCCGAAGGGCGGTTCGTCCGTAACCGAAGTCAGGTGAAAGGGCGCTTTGCCATTATTCGTGACGGTTACGGTTTGCGAAGTGGTCGTTCCGAGAGGCTGTGGCGCGAAAGTCAAAGTGTTCGGGGTAACGCTGGCGGCCGCAGTGGTCAGAACGCCGGTGCCCGTAAATGTCACGATGGAGGGGCTACTCACTCCAGCAATCGAGACGGATAGCTGCCCGGAATACGCCTGGGCCGCGGCGGGGACGAACTTTATGCAGAAAATATCGGATTGTTGCGGCACGAGCAAGTGCGGAGCGTAGCCGTACTGCAGTTGAAAAATCATGAGCGGCGTAAGACTGAAGCTGCTGACGGTCAGGTCAGTAGTGCCAGTGTTTTTCACCGTAATCGGCTGACAGTTTGACTGCAATCCGACTGTTTCATGCGGGTAAGCGATGGAACTGGGCGACACGGTGAAGGACTGCGCCGCAGCGGATGCCGCTCCCAAAGCGCCAGAGGCGCACAGGAACAGGAAAAAGGCGGTCCGGAAACGTGAAACCAAGCGGGAAAATCCTTCTGTCATGGCCTCTCCTAATTGAACGAATGAAACTGCGATTGTCTGTTGCGAATACACAAATAGGCGCGGCACAGCGTGCAACCGTTGAGCCTTGCCTGCTGAAGGGAGCAGTGACGAGGGGGAGGAATAAAAACAGACCAGACTTTAAGCCATTCGTGATTCGTTGTCAAGCAAGTTCGCCGTTGAAGAACGTCGAAAACCATTGCCGGACGCGGCTCTCGGCCAGCAGGCTGTGCAGTTTTCTGCACAGTACACGGGCCTTGCGCCGATTCCCGCTTGAACCTCCCCGGGAGGCTTTGGACCACAGCGCCGCGTATTGCCTCTTGGGCTGTTACGCGTTTCCGTGCTGAGACAAATGGCAGCCGAGAGCCCAGCTTGGCTCGTTTCTAAGCCATTGCAAACGATGTGTGCTCTGAAAGGCCGTCGAGGGCGTGAAGCGGTGATTAGAGTCTTTGGTTAGTGGTGCTTTTGACCTCTTGCAGTAGCTTGCATTCCCAGCTAGGCTCAAAAAACCTAGTGTGTCGCTGTTGGCTGGGCACCAAGCGTCATCCCCCTTTACGATACAGTGCAGTGCCGAATCTCTGCTAAAAAGTAGCCCGAAAGGCTGCGTTTGCCGCAGAAATTAGGTTCAGTCCTTTTTTTTCTCCCTCACGAGGGTCCAGATACATGGGACTCAGAGGGCGGAGCTGTAATTGCCCCGAGGTCATAATTAAGGACGCGGAGCCGCTTGCGCTTTGATATTCTCATAGCTAAACCAGCGATCATCCACAAAGTTGCGTTAGTCTTTTCGACTTCGTCTTTTTTCAACTGGTGCGGCCCTAAAGATTGCGCTTCGGGTTGGGGTACGGAGGAGCTTTCATGAAGAAACGGATTGGACGGTTGGCGGGAATCTTGATGATGGCGGTCGCTGCGCTGGGACTCGCCTCCGCACAAGAGGGTTCCCAGTCCGGTGCGGCGCAGGTTGTGGCCGGTTCGAACCCGGATACCGCTTCTTCTTCGTCAAGCGCGACGGCTCCCAAACTCCAGCCTCGTGATACGCGCTACCGGTTGTGCGCGGGAGATAGTTTCGACGTTTCGTTTGAGCTCAGCCCTGAATTTAATCAAACCGTCCTGGTTCAGCCCGATGGTTTTGTCACGCTGAAGAGCGTTGGCGACGTAAAGGTGTTGGATCAGACTGTCCCGCAACTTACCCAGACCCTGCGTGAAGCCTACGGCAAGATCTTGAACGATCCGCTGATCGTAGTTGTGCTGAAGGATTTTCAGAAGCCCTACTTCATTGCGGATGGCCAGCTCGGCCATCCCGGCAGATACGAAATGCGAGGCAATCTGACCCTGACCGAGGCGGTTGCGATTGCTGGCGGCTTTACGGATACTGCCAAGCACTCTCAGGTTTTGCTGTTCCGCCGCGTGTCGGATGAATGGATGTCGGCCAAAATCTTCAATCTGAAAAAGATGGAGAAGAGTGGAGACTTGCACGAAGATCCACTGCTGCATCCGGGGGATATGTTGTTTGTGCCGAAGAATGCTCTCTCCAAGATTAAGCCGTTCTTGCCCTACACCGGATTGGGCGCGAACGCTGCGATATTGCCCTAGCGAATGGTTTTGGGCGTTCCCCCTTGGATCGTCAGAACCCACAGGAGACAGATATGAGAGACCAGGATTTTACGCAGGCCCAGAGCACAAGCAGCTTCGGCTTCACGCTCCGGGATCTGCTGGTCATCGGATTTCGCCACAAGCAGGCATTCCTGCTGTGCTTCGTTGGCATCTTGCTGGGAACGCTGGCGGCGGTTGTGCTGCTGCCGGCAACCTACGAATCGACGGCGCAGATAGTGGTGAAACGCGAACGCGTCGATCCCGTGGTGACGGCCGAGAAAAACGATCCGACGCAGGTGCTGAGCGAAGTAACCGAAGAAGAGCTGAACTCCGAGGCCCAGTTGGTCCTCAGCGAGGACGTTTTGCGGAAAGCCGTAATCGACTCCGGCCTGGACAAACGGAAATCTCTCTTGTCGTCCCTGTTTGCCGAGAGTCAAGACCAGAAGATCGCCAAGGCGGTCGACAGGATGAAGGGCAGCCTGCGGGTCGAGCCGGTAAAAAAGACCAACATCGTTCAAATCACATACTCGGCACACGACGCCAAGTTCGCGGCGAACGTTCTGAACAAGTTGATCAGCGCTTATGTCGAAAAGCACGTGGCGGTGAACCGGCCGCCGGGCCAGTTGAAGTTTTTTGAAGAAGAGACCGACCGCTATAAGCACGATCTGGATCAAGCGGAAGAGCAGTTAAAGAAGTTTTCCGGGGAACAAAGCGGCGTCGCTCCGCAGGTTTCGCGGGATATGACGTTGCAGAAGCTCAACGACTTCAGCGCCGCACTGGAACAGACGCGCGCGGAAATGTCGGCCACCGAGCAGAAAATCCAGGAGCTCCAAAAGCAAGCTGGCCTCACGCCGGACCGGTTGACCACGCAGATGCGCGAAACCGACAACGGCGCCGTGCTGCAGCAATTGAAGACCGCGCTGCTGACCTTGGAGCTGAAGCGAACGGAACTGCTGACCAAATTCCAGCCAGGTTACCGCTTAGTCCAGGAAGTTGACACGCAGATTGCCGACACGCGCGCGGCAATTACGGTGGAAGAAAGCAAACCCCTGAAGGAGCAGACCACCGATCGCAACCCGACTTACGCCTGGATCAACGAAGAACTGGCCAAGGCCAAATCTGATTACAGCGCGCTGCAAGCGCGGGCCACTGCGACCCAGGCGATCGTCGGTGTTTACCAGACCCGGGCGCACGAACTCGAGGTGAACGGCTTTGTCCAGCAGGATCTGCTGCGGACGGCCAAGGCGAATGAAGACAATTACCTCCTTTACCTGCACAAGCGTGAGGAAGCCCGCATCGCCGACGCGCTCGATCAGACCCGCATCCTCAACATTGGCATGGTGCAACAGCCCACGGTGCCCCTTGAACCGACCCGCTCGCCCGTTATGTTCGGGCTGGTAGGCATACTACTGGCCGCGATGGTGAGTGCTGGATTGGTGTTCACCAGGGAGTATCTCGATTCCTCATTCCGGACTCCGTCCGAGGTTCTGTCCGAATTGAACATCCCCGTGCTTGCTTCGGTACCCTTGAGCGCGAATCGCAAAATGGATCACGCCTATGGTGCCAGCAATGGTAACGGCGCCCGCAGAAATGGAACACGGAATGAGTTGCAAGTGGAAGAAGCCTACAATTCGCATAGCGTTGGAGAAGGACCGCAGTAAGCTCGCTCGGATGTAAGGAAAGAGGACTCCGGAAATGTTTTTGAACTACTACGGTCTCCGGGAACAGCCATTTGGGGTCACGCCCGATCCGCGCTTCCTGTATCTGAGCCCGGCTCATCGCGAAGCTCTCGCTTCGCTGTTCTATGGCATCGAAAGCGGCCTTGGCTTCCTGGCCTTGATTGCCCCTCCGGGCATGGGCAAGACCACCCTCCTGTTCCATCTTCTGGAGAAGTTTCGTACCTCGGCGCGCACCGCATTTCTCTTCCAAACTCAGTGCAACTCCCGCGAATTCATGCGCTTCTTGCTGGCCGAACTAGGGTACGGTTCGGACGACCAGGATTTTGTACGCATGCACGAGGAGTTCAACAAGCGTCTGCTGCAGGAAGCTCGCGCCGGCAATCGTTTTATCGTAGTGATCGATGAGGCACAGAATCTGGATCCATCCGTGCTGGAGACGGTGCGCCTGCTCTCCGATTTTGAGACACCACGGGCCAAGTTGATGCAGATTGTACTAGCCGGCCAACCGGAACTTGCCGATAAGTTGGCCAACCCGAGCATGGCACAACTCCGCCAACGGGTTTCGCTGGTCAGCGGGTTGCAGCCCTTATCCTTCGAGGAGACCAATAAGTACATTCAACACCGTTTGCGCATCGCTGGACGCCGCAGTGAGCCATTATTCACTCCGGCCGCGCTGGTCAGAATCACCGAGTTTGCCGGGGGCATTCCCAGAAACATCAACAGTCTGTGCTTTAACTCGATGTCTTTAGGTTGTGCCTTACAGCAGAAGATGATCGACGCAGCGACTGTAGAGGAAGTGATCAGCGACCTCGACATTACCCGGCATACCTCGAAGGTGGTGCCCGGGCTTGCGGAATTCGGCCCCGGGGCTGCGCAAGTTTATGATAGTTCTCCGGCGTTTGCTCCGCCTATGGCCGACCGTTTCCACGGGAGCGACAACGGCTCGCATCTGAGCCCGGCGGAAGCCAGCGCTTACATGGAGCAGATCGTCCTCCAATTACAGAGATCCAAAAGAACCAGGGAGTAAACGAGTCTGCTGACCGCAGGCGACTCTGCTCCTCCGATGCGCACATCAACCGCCTAGGTCCGTGATTCTCCCCTGTTTTTGTTTCTGCCACATCGACATCGCTTTCTTCCAAGGAGTTCTCCGTGGGTAATTTTCGGCGGCAGTTCCTGCTGAACTCGATGAAACTGTTCGACCTCGTCCTGATGGTGGCTTCCTTCGGACTGGCTGCGGTCGTGGTCTCCGAAAGGGCTACAGTATCAGTAACCGAATTTCTTGCTTTGCGCGTCAAGATTCAGAACTTTGTAACCTTTTCACTGCTGCTGCTGGTGTGGCACCTGATCTTCTCTTCCTTTGGGATGTACGCCTCACGCCGGCTGGCCGGCCGATGGGACGAGATCGCTGACACCATCAAGGCCACAACCCTGGGAACGTTCCTGCTCTTTTGCGCACATTTTGCGTTTCACATTAGTTTGATCATGCCGGAGTTCCTGGGAATTTTTTGGCTAACGAGTACGGCGGTAACGATTTTCAGCCGCATGGCCATGCGAAGCCTGCTCAAGCGAGTTCGACTGCGGGGCAGAAATCTGCGGGACATGCTCATTGTGGGCACCAACCCACGGGCGATTCAGTTCGCGGCCAAGATGCGGCTGAATCCGGCTCTGGGTTATCGGGTAATAGGCTTTGTGGATCAGGACTGGCCAGGGCTGACTGCATTCCGGCAAGCCGGATTCGATCTGGCTTGCGACTTCGAGGGGTTGCCCGCGTTTCTGCGGGCCAACGTGGTGGATGAAGTGGTCGTTACCTTACCCATGCGTTCGTTCCATTCGCGGGCCTCGGATATTGCGACGGTGTGCGAGGAGCAGGGAATCGTCATCCGCTTCGTCTCCAACCTGTTCGACCTCAAGAAGGCGCGACAGCAGGCAGAAGAACTCGACGGCGACTCGCTGATTACGCATTACACGGGTGGCCTCCAGGGCTGGCCCGTCCTGTTCAAACGCGTAGTCGATATCGCCGTTTCGCTGACCATGATTATCCTTCTTCTACCGCTCTTGGCGCTGACCGCCCTGCTCATCAAGCTCACTTCGCGGGGACCCTCCATTTTCGTGCAGAAAAGGCTGGGCCTGAACAAGCGGCACTTCGGCATCTACAAGTTCCGGACTATGGTGGTGAATGCGGAAAAACGCATGAAGGAAATCGAGCACTTGAACGAGGTGACGGGCCCAGTCTTCAAGATCAAGAACGATCCCCGAATCACCCCGCTGGGCCGCGTTCTGCGCAAGGCCAGCATCGACGAACTCCCGCAGTTGTTCAACGTGCTGAAGGGAGATATGAGCTTAGTGGGGCCGCGTCCGTTGCCCATCCGCGATTACGAGGGCTTCAACGAGGACTGGCAGCGCCGGCGCTTCAGCGTCCGCCCCGGCATTACCTGTCTCTGGCAGATCGGCGGAAGAAGCTCGATTTCCTTTGAAAAGTGGATGGAGTTGGATTTGCAGTATATCGATAAGTGGTCTCTAAAGCTTGATCTGGAAATTCTGGTCAAAACCATTCCCGCGGTCCTGAGAGGCTCAGGAGCCGCGTGAGCGTGGAGACCGATACAATCCCAAGTTCGGCGTCCCAGGAAATGCGTTTGCCGTGGCACAAGCGGCTCTTATTTGGCCTGGCATACGCGTTGTTCATGGTGGTAACGCTCGCTTTGTTGGGAGAAGTTGCCCTGCGAGTTCTGCCGCTGGGAAAGTTTCGCAGCGCTCCTTTTCGCCAGTATGATTCCCAGCTTGGCGTCTCCCTAATCCCCGATATGAAGGTCACACACAGCCGGGGCTGTTTTACCGGCGAAGTCGAGACCAATCGTTGGGGATTTCGTGACCGTGACCGCATTCTGGAGAAGCCTGCCGGCGGATTTCGCATCGCCCTGGTGGGCGACTCCGTGGTCGAAGGTGTTCATGTGAACCCCGATCAGGTGATGAACATCGAGATGGAAAAGCTTCTGCAGCAGCAGGGATATCGCAATGTGGAAGTAATGAATTTCGGGATCGAAGGCATTGGGACGACCCAGGAACTTATCATGTACAAGGAGCGGATCCGGCAGTTCCATCCTGACCTGGTTCTGCTGACCGTCTCCGACAACGATGTAATGAACAACTCATCCACGCTGCAGCCGAAGTCTTACGGAATTCACACCTGGTATTGCCCGTATTACAATTTGGACTCGAACGGACAACTGGTTTTTCAGCCAGTGCAGAGTCGGCCCTTGAATGGGCTGGTTACGTTTCTGGAACGGCATTCGTACCTGGCCTATTATGTCGAGCGCGTCTGGTACAGAGCAGACCTTCCTTTGTATAAGTGGTACGGCATGCCGGTTTACTTTGGCAGCTATTCGGACGATCCGCTAGATCCGGAATGGCAGCAGGCCTGGATGGTCACTGACAAGGTGATGGGCCGCATGCGGGACACGGTCGAGGCCGACGGTGCGAGGTTTGTTGTGGTTCCATGGACAAACTTCACTGACATTGACCCTGACTGGCGACAACGGCTGACCAAACAGTTTGGGCCGCTGCCCGAGAAACTGGCGCCGGCTAAGCTGGACCAGCGGCTGCAACAGATCGCAGACCGGCAAAAGATTACCATGGAGTTTATAACGCCCTACATGCAGGCGTATCGCGATCAGCATCAGTTGCAGTGGCCGTATTTTTCGTTGACTTGCGATCCGCATTTCAGTGCTATGGGCCATCAAGTGGCGGCCAGCGCAATGATCGATCTTTTGCAGCGCCACCAGTGGCTGCCCGCGCCGGGCGCTTCCGTTCACTAGATTCTGACTTACGCAAGTTATGGGCGGGATCCGCGGATCCTTCCAAATCATACCGATCTCAAAGGAGACTTTATGAAGTTCATTCGCACCACAGTCCGAAACATGCAGACTGCCGGGGAATTGCTCCATTTCTTCGGACGAAATAAGCGCTGGTGGTTGTTGCCCATCCTGTTGACGCTGTTCATGCTGGGAGCGCTGATTGTCGTCGCCCAGAGTTCGTCCCTCGCACCCTTCATCTACACCATGTTCTAAAGCGAGAATTGGCAGCCAGCGGGAGTCGGGCTGCTCCGGCCGTCGCCCTGGCCTGAGCGGACGGCGTTCGACTGCACTTCGGCACAAACAACAACGACGATCTCGATGGGAGCAAGTGAATGAGTACGGGAACGAAGAAGCGCGGTGGTTTCTGGAGAACCATCGTCTGGTTCTTGGCGATCTGCGTAGTTCTGGAGCTTGGACTTCGGTTGTTCGGTTACGGTTCCTTCACCCAGTACCGGCCAGACGACCGCCTCCTGTGGGTGCCGGAACCGGGCCGCACGCTGACGGTGGTGAATCATCTTCCCATCACCATCAACAATCAAGGTTTTCGATACGCCAGCGACTTGAAGCCCAAGGAGAAAGACCAGTTCCGGGTCATCGCCTTTGGAGACTCGACAACTCAGGGCTGGGGCATGGACGACAACTCGCACTACAGCGCGCAGTTGGAGAGAATGCTTGGGGCTGGCGGTTGCACCCGGGAACACTTTCAGGTGGTTTCCGCGGGAGTGAATGCCTATCCCAACTCGCTGGTGGAGGTAAACCTGAAGCGCGTCATCGAGGATCCCACATTTCAGCCGGATGTCGTGATCCGCTCTTACAGTTTCAACACAAATTTCGAAAATCTTCCCAAGTTGCAGGGGGCGGCGCGCAAGCAATTCCTGCGGCGAGTGGAATTCAAATCGATTGTACGGCGCAGCGCAATCTACAACTTCTTTATTGAAGACCTCTTTCGTGAAATCGCATATTACAAGCTCCGCCACGTCCTGATGAAGGGTTCGCTCTCTACGGTCGAGGGCAATGGCGACCTCGATGTGGATGGATTCAATGCCAGTCTTAGAGAGAGTCTGCAGTTAGCCCAGGCACACCATTCGCAACTGGTTCTGCTGGTGCTTGGCGGCGACGGCTTAACCAAAGACAGCGACATGCACCCGTTCCAGAGAGCGATGTTGGACTTCGCGCAAGCTGAGCATGTTCCCGTAATCAACATGATCGAGGTTCTGCGCAATAAAGATCAGAACACAATGTACATGGATCCGGCGCACCCGACGGTGGCTGGCCACAAGGTGATTGCGGAAGAACTCTACAGGACGATCCAGCAGCTTCCTGTTTATAACGAAGCTTGCCAGGTACCGGGCGTGAATGTGGCGAATTCTGCTAATCCAGCCACTTCGCTTTCCAACGTAACAGCCAAGTAAAACCGAGTTAACAGGAGCAGTGATGAAAGTTTGGAATATGTTGAAGCGCGCGTGGGAAGGCTGGAAAGCGATTGCTAAGAAGATCGGCAACTTCCAGGCTCGAGTTTTGTTGACGATTTTCTATGCGGTCCTGATGCTTCCGTTCGGACTGGCGGCCCGATGGTTCAGCGATCCCCTGCGCATCAAGAAGCTTCCCGACGCCTGGCTCGACCATCCCGACGAAGCCTATGACATGGAGTGGGCGCACAAACAGTAGCGAAGCGCTCACGGCACGTAAGTAACATCTGGAAGTAACTCTGACCGTCCAGTTCAGTAAGAACTGGAGGCGAGACCCAACCTAACAATTTTGAACGGCGCCCGATGAGCCCGTTCTCGAGTCGAGGGAAAATCATGAAATTCATTCGAAACGGCGTTCGGAACATGGGTGTTGCCGGCGAGCTGCTCTCCTTCTTCATGCGCAATAAACGGTGGTGGCTGGTGCCGATGGTGGTGAGCTTGTTCCTGATCGGAGCCCTCATTATCCTCGGACAGAGTTCGGCCATTGCGCCCTTCATCTACACACTGTTCTAGAGTACTGCGTTGCGCGGGGTGACCGCGAAGGCTCTCGAAAATCCAGCTTTCCAGAATAATGAGTGAGACTGTTCTAAATACGGCAAGGCAATCGGAGCATGGTCTGAGGGAACATGGTCTGAAAGAGCGTGGCCACGCGCGCTTGCGCTCCGGACTGTGGATTGCCGCGCTGTGTGCGCTGACAGTGAGTACCATGATGCTTTTTCGCGCCTTGGTTTCGGATCAGGCCGTTGAGATCATGGTTGCGGGCGTCGGCTTCTTCGCATTGCTCTGCATCGTCTTGGCTGTTTCTGGTGCATACCGGAGCCGGAACCTGGTGTTTGCACTATGGTGGGTGCTGCTGGCTTCGGAAGCATTCTTTTCCTACATGACGGAGGATGCTGAAAGTGGTCAGGTTACAACCGGAGCCTATTCCGAAGTCATGATCTGGGTTTTTATCGGCTTCGTTTTTTTTCTGTATTCGGTGAAGAACCCGCAGTACCTACGAAGGATCTTCGCCGGATCGTATAAATGGGTCGCATGGTTTGGCGTGGTCTGTTTCCTGTCCTGCGCGTATGCCGAACAACCGCTGTTTTCGCTGGGTTGGATTATCAAACTGTTTTTGGCCATCGCACTGCTGGCGGCTTGCAATCAGGAGATAAAGAATTCTGAGGACCTGAGAGCGTTCCTGACGGTCAGCCAGTGGGGATTTGCCTTTCTGCTCTTTATGCCTTGCCTCCGGCTGGTAGCGGATCCTTCGGTTCTCGCCACCGGACGTCTGTTTGATGTAGGCACCGCACCTACCATGCTGGCCGCGGACGCAGGAATTCTGGTCCTGTTGTCGCTGGCTCTTCTCCGGCCGGATCGCCGCGCGGGGCCCCTATTCTTTGCCGTCTTTGGAATGCTTGTGATGATTCTGGCGGCCGGCAAAGCCGGAATCGCAGGCTGCGTATTTTCCGGCCTCATCTTTTTCATCTGGCAGGGCAGGTTCAAGTCCGCAATCTGGTTTATGTTGGCCTTGGTCGCTGCGGCTGGGCTCCTGATGGTTGTTTCCCCAGGTCTGTCTTCGTATCTGACTTCTTACATGGTAACCAAGCAAGCTGGAACAGTCACCGGCCGTACGGATGTGTGGTCGGCAGGATGGCAGCTCATTAAACAGCGCATGTTACTGGGGCGGGGGTTTATGTCGTCCCGGTTTCTGGCCTACAAGATCAGCGTGTCCTGGCAGCCTGGCCACTTGCACAATGGTTTTCTTGAGGTCCTGTACAACAATGGCCTGGTGGGACTTTTCACCATGGTGATGATGCACGCGGTGATCATCCGCAACCTCATTCTGGTAATGCGGAAGGTGTCGCTCCGAATGGCGGCCGGATGCTTCGCCGTCTACATCAATATTTTGATCAATGGCATGGTAAGCCGGGCTTTTGGCAGTCGCCCTGATGCCACCTTCACCATGCTCTTCGCGCTGGTCTTCGTGAGCGAAAGGCTGTTGCATGAGGTCAGGCAGACCGAGGAAAAGCCAGCGCCGGGCTGGAGTTTAATTCCCGCGACCCAAGTCGCAGCACCTTAATCAGAAAACTCCCCACCGAGTTCATAGCCGTAAGCAACGGACCGAATCAAGTACCAATCACAGAGGAGTGTAATGTACATACTGGGAATTAGCTGTTACTACCACGACGCGGCGGCGGTGCTGCTGAAAGATGGAGCACTGGTGGCGGCGGCGGAAGAAGAACGCTTCACACGGAAGAAGCACGACTACGACTTTCCCAAGCAGGCCATCAAATTTTGCCTGGAAGAAGCGGGCATCACGGGCCAGGATCTCGACTACGTCGTGTTCTTTGAGAAGCCGTTCCGCAAGTTGGACCGCATCCTGATGATGGTTCTCCAGACCTATCCGAAGTCCTGGAAGGTCTTCCGCGAGTCCATGATCACCTGGATGATCGACAAGCTGTGGGTCGCGACCACATTGCAGAACGAACTGGGAATCTCGAAAGACAAGATTCTGTTCAGCGAGCACCACCTGTCGCACGCGGCCAGCGCTTACTTGTGTTCGCCGTTTGAAGAGTCGGCAGTGCTGACAGTCGACGGCGTCGGGGAATGGGTTACTGCGACTCACGGCGTCGGCAAAGGCAATGACCTCAAAATAAATAAGCAGATCGAATTCCCGCACTCGCTGGGCCTGCTCTACAGCGCATTCACCGCCTTCCTGGGCTTCGAAGTGAACGAGGGCGAATACAAAGTAATGGGCATGGCGCCCTACGGCGAGCCCAAATATGTGGATAAGGTCTGGAAGCTGATCCAGTTGAACAGCGACGGATCATTCTCGTTGAATATGGAGTACTTCAGCTTCCACCACTCCACGGAGAAAACCTACAGCAGCAAGTTTGCCGCTTTGTTCGGGACTCCGCGCCCGGAGAAAATGCTCTTCTTCACCGAGGAGACCGGCTTCCCGAAATATTTCGGAACGCCGCCGGGGAACTTCCAGGAGATGTCGAAGCTGAACAAGCACTATGCGGACATTGCCTCCAGCATTCAGAAGGTGACCGAAGACATACTGGTGGGCATGGCATCGCATCTGCACAAGAGCACGGGAATGAAAAATCTGTGCATGGCAGGCGGCGTCGCGCTGAACAGCGTGGCCAACACCCGGATTCTGAAGGAGTCCGGCTTCGAGAATCTGTACGTGCAACCCGCGGCGGGAGATGGCGGCGGGGCCTTGGGAGCGGCGTTGTGGGCCTACAACACGTTGCTGGGCAAACCTCGCAACTTCCAGATGGACCATGCTTATTGGGGCCGGGAAAACTCCGATTCAGAAATTGGAGATTTCCTGAAGCAAAACAACATTCCCCATCAGCGCTACGACAACGAGGACAAGCTGCTCGATGCGGTGGTGAACCATCTGACGAGCGCCAAGGTGATCGGGTGGGCGCAGGGGCGCTTTGAGTGGGGTCCGCGAGCCCTGGGAAGCCGCTCGATCCTGGCCGACCCGAGAAATCCGGACATGAAGGACATCGTCAATACGAAGATCAAGTTCCGCGAGCCCTACCGTCCGTTTGCCCCGTCAGTCCTCGCGGAAAGCGCCGAGAAGTATTTCGACCTGCCCAACGCCATGAATATGTTGCCGGCGCGCTACATGCTCTACGTTGTACCGGTCCGGGAAGAACAGAGGAAAACTTTGCCCGCCATCACCCACGTCGACGGCACAGGACGCTTGCAGACAGTATTCAAGGCGCAAAGCCCGCGGTATTACAAAATGATCGAGAAGTTTGGACAAGCCACCGGTGTTCCGGTGGTGATGAATACATCGTTCAACTTGAGGGGCGAACCGATCGTGAATACCCCAGCCAATGCGTTCAACACGTTCCAAAAAAGCGAGATGGATGCCCTGGTGCTGGAAAACTTCATCATCGAGAAACCGTCTTCAAACTAAGCATTCCGTCTGGAGTTCGAGCAACGAGCCGGTACGGTAGAGGAGAACTGTAGAGTGTCGTCAGAGGCAGTGGTCGATCGGAAAAGCGAGATACCCAGCTTTCGCGTGCTGGGGGTTCGCGTGAACGAGGTTCAGATTCCAGACACAATTCAAGTGCTGGAATCCTGGATTCAGGAGCGCGGTCCGGCTCGCTATGTGGCCGTCACTGGCATGCATGGCGTATCCGAAGCTCGGGAGAATTCTGACTTCCGGCAAGTGCTCGACTCCGCCGATCTGGTTGTTGCCGATGGCATGCCTCTGGTGTGGTTGGGCCGGTGGCAAGGGCACAGCAAAATGAAGCGCCGCGTCTATGGCCCGGAATTGATGGAAACATTTTGCCGCGAGACTGGCTCCAGGTATCGGCACTTTTTTTACGGTGGTGCTCCGGGCGTTGCGGATCACCTAGCCCAGGTTGAGCGTGAGCGTTACGGCATTCAAATCGCGGGAACGTATTGCCCGCCTTTTCGCCCGCTGACCGAGCACGAGGAAAGGGAAGTGCAGAACATCGTGGAGGCGGCCGCTCCGGATGTGCTCTGGGTGGGGCTGAGCACACCCAAGCAGGAACAGTGGATGTACGCTCACCGCCACACCCTGTGCGTTCCAGTCATGCTGGGAGTGGGCGCGGCCTTTGATCTCAATACAGGGCGGTTGACCCAAGCGCCGGCGTGGATGCGCGAGAACGGGCTGGAGTGGCTGTTTCGTTTGTGCGCGGAGCCCCGCCGACTGTGGGCGCGCTACATTGTGAATGGTTCGAAGTTTGTGTGGGCAGTTTGCCAGGAGCATTTGGCTCCGCGAATTTTTGGATAAGAAAAGTCTAGGAAGTTTCGAGCTCCCCCGAGGTCGGTTCCATCAATACAGCATCGCTTAAGATCCCTTAAATCATTTCAGGAGACGAACGAAAATATGGGCAGGCAAAAACGGATACTGGTAACGGGTGCGGGGGGCTTCATTGGTCATCACTTGGTAACAAGGCTGAAGAAGGATGGTCACTGGGTGCGCGGGGCGGATCTCAAATATCCGGAATACGAAGACAGCGCGGCCGATGAGATGGAGATTCTCGATCTGCGCAAGGCGGAAAACTGCCTGCTAGCCACGCGGGGCGGCATCGATGAGGTTTACAACCTTGCCGCGGACATGGGCGGAATCGGCTACATCACCGCCAACCACGCCGATATCAGCCGCAACAACATTCTGATCAATGCCCACATGCTGGAAGCCAGCCGTCAGAATGGAGTGAAGCGCTTCCTGTTCTCCTCTTCGGCTTGCGTCTACAACCAGTCGAAGCAGAAAGATCCCGAAGTGAAGCCGCTGACAGAGGAAGATGCCTTTCCCGCGGATCCCGAACCGGGTTACGGCTGGGAGAAACTCTTCGCCGAGGAACTCTGCCGTTACTACTACAAAGACTACGGTTTTGAAACCCGCATTGTGCGCTTCCATAACGTTTATGGTCCTCTTGGCACGTATGATGGCGGTAAGGAAAAGGCTCCGGCCGCGATCAGCCGCAAGGTTGCCCTGGCCGGTGACAGTGACGAGATCGAAGTGTGGGGCGATGGCGAGCAGACGCGGTCCTTTATGTATGTGGACGACTGTGTGGAAGGACTCACCCGCATCATGGCCTCGGATTGCCGCGACGCCCTGAACCTCGGCACCGACGAACTGGTGACGATTAACGGTCTGGTCGATATGATTGCTGGCATCGCACGCAAGCGGATTGCGAAGCGCCACAATCTGACCGGTCCACAGGGTGTGCGTGGCCGCAACAGCGACAACACTCGTCTGCGCAAGGAACTGGGCTGGGAACCTTCCATCCTGCTGCAGCAGGGACTCGCTGTAACCTACGCCTGGATTCACTCGCAGGTCCGGCAGTCAACCCGGAAGGAAGAAATGATCGGTGCCGACTAGGAGTAGGGCAGATTGAAAAACAAGAAAGAGAATTTGCCCATGGCTATTGATGCAGCTCCGGGCCCCGTCTTCGTTGTCGGCTTGTGGCGTTCCGGCACGTCGTTGCTGTACACGCTGCTAAATCAGCATCCGGAGATCGCCCTCATGTATGAGGCCGATCTCCCGCTGATGCGGCGGCTCTTCACCAAAGCGGGCAGCAAGGCGGACTGGCTGGAAAGATGGGAGTTTTGGAACTCCGCTCTCACCCGTCATGGCATCGATACTCAGCAGATTCGGCACGACATTGCAGATCTGCCGAGCGCGGCGGAGACCGTCTGGAAACAATATGCCGGTGCGGCAATCTTCGGCGAAAAGTCTCCCAACTATTACGATTCGCTGCTGTGGCTGTCGGAGAAGTTTCCCAACGCCCGCTTCGTCGTAATCTGGAGGGATCCGGCGGATATTTGCCGGAGCATCATCCGCGCGCGCGAAGGTTCTCCGTTTTTTGCCAAGCGAGGGATCACACACCGCGCTCTGATCGGCACTCGCCGGCTCAAGAGCGAGTGCGAAGCCCTGGCCAACCGCGGCGTCCCGCTTCACGAGGTGCAGTATGAGGAAATGATAGAGGACCCGGAGCGCGTGCTGTCAGGGATTTGCCGCTTCCTGCATATACCCTTCGACCCCAGAATGGCCTCGCTTGAGGGTGCCGACCGTTCCGCTATTTACGACGCCGATCATCACGCCGGAGTGAAGCGCAAGACGATCGGAGCCAAGGCCAGGGAAGATTACGACGACGTTTTACCCTCGCCGCTGAAAAACAAGATTGATCGGTACGTCTCCTACTGGCAGCGGCAGTACGCCGGCAAGTGGCCGCTTTATCCCGCAATGCCAACCGGGAATCATCTCAAGCCCAGCCTACTCGAACGAAGCTGGGACGAGGTCTTGTTCCGGGGCCTGCGCGCGTTTGACCGGTTCACCTCGCTCGTATATTGTTATGCGCCTATTGCGCTGCTGCGGCGCTATCGTTCCGCGAAGTCAACAAGCCGCAGCCCTGAGCCAGTAAAGACGGAAGTCGGGAAAGAGGCTGCCAGCCTGTCGGAGGTTTCGACCCGCAGCTAGATCCGGGGAAATACTCCATGCCGATCCTGCGTAAAGTTCGCTACAGTTTTGCCAAGACGCCTGCTCGCGCTCCACTAGTTTGGATGCGGCATCGCGGTTTTCAGATTTCTGACGCTTTTGTAGGCTCCTACCCACGCTCTGGTAGCACCTGGCTGCGGTTCATGTTGCTGGAAATTCTGGCGGGGCAAGCCTCCGGATTTTCCAACACAAACGAGATGATTCCCGATGTAGGCAAGCACCAGGGCGCTACATCGGTGCTGCCCGCCGGGGGCCGGCTAATCAAGACCCATGAACCTTTCCGGCCGGAATACAAGAAGGCGATCTACCTGGCGCGCGATCCCCGGGACGTTGCTCTTTCCGAATTCGCTTTCCAGAAGGCGCTGGGACTTGCCGGTACGGATTTAAATATTTATCTGCAACGCTTTCTTCGGGGCGAAGTAAACCCCTTTGGTTCGTGGTCCGATCACGCGATTTCGTGGATGGATGCGGCCGACAGCGGACGCTCGGAAGTCTTGCTGGTTTGCTTTGAAGAATTGAAACGAAATTCCGAGCAGGAGCTTTCGCGGATTGTAGACTTTCTGGGCGTGCGGGTGCAGGGGGCGAAGATCCGCGAGGCGATTGCCAACAATTCGATGACCAAGATGCGCCAGAAGGAGAAAGCTGATCCGCAGCGCGCTTCCGCAAAAGGAAAGTTCATTCGCAGCGGTTCCGCTGGTGGCTGGCGTGAGGTATTCACTGAGGAGCAGTCTCAACTTGTGCAACAGTACGCGGGCAATATACTGGCCAGACTGGGCTACTCTGCGATAGAGTCCCCTGAAGGGAAACTCGTATGAGTGTCGAAAAGATAAACCGCTCCGGCTCTCCGCAGACTGAAAAGAAGCGCGCAGCCAGTGCCGCAGGGGTGCAGTGCCTCCGTTGCCGTAGCGAGATCGACAGCTACGCCTTCACCAAGTTTGTGTTCCTTCCGTATGGCACTGCCGGTGGAAACATCGTGCTGCAGTGCCCGAAGTGCGGTCATATCGAGTTTCTCGCGGAAAACAGTCCGCTGCTGCGCCGGCTGAATGCCAAGCCGGTGGCGGTCGGCGATGGCGATTAGCTAGTCCCCCAATAACCTTTCGGTAGAATTTCCAGAACATTTTTAGAACATTTCCCGAACCAGGCTTGACCGGGCGCACCCTCGTGCCTATCGCTCTTGTCGACCTGGTTTCGAGAACAAATTCGGTGGGGAAATCCAGCCATGCGCATCCTAGGTTTATCTTCTTTTACCCACGATACTTCGGCAGCTTTACTCGAAGACGGCAACATTTGCGCCGTCGTTGAGGAGGGAAAACTATCCCGTGCGAAGAGCACCCGCGGTCTGCCCACTGCCGCGATCCAGTTTTGCTTGAAGCAGGCCTCAGTCAAGTGGAAGGATCTGGACCACGTGGTGGTCGCTAACCGCCCCTTCCGCGGATGGACGCGGCGTTCCGCAGCCGGCGCGAAAGTGTCGCCGTTTTCTCCCATCGCCGCGGCTTACTGCCAGGTCGGTGAGGTGGGCCGGTTGGCGAGGGAGTTGGACCATCACCGGGTTCTGCGTCACCAGGATGGCGTTCCGCCCTCCCGAATCAGAAACGTGGAGCATCATCTCTCCCACGCTGCCAGCGCCTTCTTCCTCTCGCCATTCGAGCGCAGCCTCGTTGTCACGATGGATGAAGAAGGCGACGGCCGGTCCGGCATGCTCGCCGTCGGGGAAGGCACGCACATTCGCGTACTGCGCAACATCCCCTACCCTGATTCGCTCGCCTGGCTGTATTCGCAGGTCACGGAAATTCTCGGCTTTGTTCCCCATGTAGAAGAGCACAAGACGCAGTGGTTGAGTCTTGAAGGAGAGCCGCTCTATCGCGAAGTGTTTCAAGACCTCTTGCGGAAGTCTGGCCCCGGCTCGGTTCGCCTGGACTCAAACTATCTCGACCATGAGGTGGGCGGACGATTTGTCCTCTCGGCCAAGTTCTGGAACAAGCTGCGCCTGCCAAAAAGTCAAACCGAGTGGAGTGACGAACAGCGCCGCGCCCTGGCCGCCACAGTGCAGCAGGTTTGCACCGAAAAGGTCACCGAAATCGTGGACACGCTGCGCCGGCAAGAAGGCATCCAAGAAGTTTGTCTGGGCGGAGGATTATTCCAGAACAGTCTGCTGGTGGCGGGACTGGAGCATAACCTGGGGCTGAATTCTGTGTTCGTGCCGCCTGCTCCGGGCAACGCGGGTTGCGCTCTCGGCGCCGCGCTCTACCTTCAGCATCAGGTGCAGCATGCGCCGCGCAAGCCTATCAGCCTGGACCCTTATTGGGGGCCCTCCTATTCCCGGCACCAGATCAAAGATGTTCTCGATAATTGCAAAGCACGCTTCTCGTTCCAGATCATGAAAGATCGTCAGGCCGAGAACGCGGTACAGCTTCTAGTCGCGGGGAAAATCATAGGCTGGTTTCAGGGCGCTGCCGAATTTGGACCGCGCGCCCTGGGCAATCGTAGCGTGCTGGCCTCGCCATGGGCGCCCTACGTCAAAGAGAATCTCAACGACTTTATTAAACACCGGGAATGGTTCCGTCCATTCGCGGTCTCAGTTCCGGAGGAAGACGCATCGCGCTTCTTCGAGTGCTCTCAGCTTTGCCAGTTCATGAACTCTCTGGCGCGGGTGCGACCGGGGGTGGTAGATGGACTGCCCCAAGATTTTGTGCTGCCGGGCGGACTGGTTCGCCTGCACACCGTGAAAAGGCAGAGCAATCCCGGGCTCTGGGATTTGCTGAAACGTTTCGGAGAATCGGCGCCGGCGCCAATGCTGCTGAATACATCATTTAACCTGTTCGGCGAACCGCTGGTGGTCAGCCCTCTTGATGCCATCCGAAGCTACTCATGCTCGGGCATTGACGCTCTGCTGACCGATAATTTTCTCCTCACGAAAGCTCCATTCCAGCCGTCGGCGTCAGTGCGGCCGCGTAAAGAAGCCACTTCGCTTTCGCTCTCGGGTCTAGCTGGAACTGCGTAAGCAAAGACCCGCTACAAGCGGGCCACAATCAGAGGTAAGAAGAAGGGGCAGCGTTCCTCGCGGACGCTGCCCTTTTTTTCTGCCCGGTCCAAAACTGGCGTGAGCGGTAAGATGTAATTGCCGAGACGATATGAATAAAACATATTATTTTCTTGCCGCGTTCTTGCTGCTGGTTGCGGTGCTGGCTGTATTGGGAGGCGCCACAGTGCCGCCGGATTCACAACCATCGGATGCAGCAGCCAAGCCGATTCCCCCCACGTTCTTCGGCATGCATATCAACCGCCCCGGAACGCCGTGGCCGCAGGTTCCGTTCGGAAGCCTGCGCATGCTCGGCAACCTGACGACCTGGTTTCATCTGGAAGGCGCCGGCCGCAACCGCTATGACTGGCACAACCTCGATGTCTGGCTCGATCTAGCACGCTCCCACGGCGTTGATGTGATGTACACCTTCAGCCGCACTCCGGACTGGGCCGCCGCCAGTTCTCACGAGGCTTGCGGTCCGCGCCGCGACTCGGCCGATTGCGCGCCTCCCGTGGATCTTACGACCACTGCCTCGTGCCAGGGACCACTCGCCGGCGTAACCACGACTGATTGCCAGTTCAAGGAGTTTGTCACCAGTCTGGTTGATCATGTCTGCACCGGCACCGCGCCCAACAAGAGTTGCCGCATCGTCGCGTTCTCTTGCTGGAATGAGCCAAACCTCGATGGTTTTTGGGTTGGAACCTACGCCCAGAGCGCAAAGATGTGCGCCGACATGGTGAAGATCGTGAAGGACCAATGCCGGAGCTGCACCACGCTCACTCCGGACATATCCGCCGCGACCTCCGGCGATACCAAGGGCAACGGCGACAGCCGGTCTTATGACGAATGGACCAAAAACTTTCTTCTCGCCTATAAGCAGTACAGCAACGACTATCCCGACGCGGGCGCTTTCCATCCCTACGCGGCTCGCACCTGGAACATCAATCCTGTACCGTTTCCCGAAACCTTTGCCGGGAGCGGCTGCCCGGGTGGAGGGCAGTCTCCCGCGTGCCCCGACACGTTGCTCGGAAAAATTGCGACCATGCGGTCCATACTCGATAAAGGAGGCATGGCCGGCAAGCCCCTGTGGGCCACCGAAGGAGGATGGGGCACGAATGGAGAGCTCCCCGATCCGGATGTGCAGGCTGCATACGTGGCGCGCTGGCTGATTCTGCAAGCCTCCAGCGGCGTGGCTCGCGCCTACTGGTTCATGTGGGATAACGGTGGCGACGCGCGCGGCTGGGGAGGGATGTGGGATGGGAGGAATGGCATCAACAAAGCCGGTGTCGCTTACGGACAGGTTTACAACTGGCTGGTCGGTGCCAGCTTCACCAAGCCGTGTTCAGGCGATCACGATGTTTGGACCTGCGATATTTCTCGTCCGGGCGGCTATCAGGCGAGAATCGTGTGGAACGCCGCCAATTCCTATAACACGCAAGCCACTTCGAAATACGCACCTGGCGGCGATTTCTCACAATACCGCGATCTGCAAGGGGAGAAGCTTCCGATCAGCAATAGCGCCGTCATGATTGGATCGAAACCAATACTGGTGGAAAAGGCAGGAACCACGCCAGCGGACCATAAGGCGCAGCACAAATAAAAGAAAAGCAGGCGGATTGCTTATTGGCAATCCACCGCCTTGTGGCCGCTGCGCAAATCGTCCTTCTTTTCTAGAACTGCGTCTCCGGATTGAACGGAGCTGTTACGAACATAGGCAGCACGGTGGGATCGGGAATTACAGGGTCAGTCCGCCCCGCTTCGTTGGGATCGAAGACTACGAAGCCCACGCCAGGAGATTCGGCGAGCGAATAATCGTCATCCGGGTAAACGGGATTGGCGAAGCCAGGATTCTGCACCACGCTTCCAGAATCCTCGCCCGTACCGCTCTGCCACGCCGCGAGACTCGCGTAATAAGTAGACTGCGACCGGCCCGCCGAACTGGTAGTGTAAAACGGGTTGGCAGGCAGCGCACAGGCCACGCCCTTCGCATAGCAGTACATGTTGTCGGAGTACTTCTGAACTTCCGTGCACGACCCACCCATGCAGTAGGCATATCCTGTCTGGACATATCCCATATCGAAATAGACCAGATTATTGGTGAAGGTGAATTGTAAGACTCCCGCGGCCGGTGGATCGCAACCTTCCTGCTTGGTGCCCAAGCGTCCGTAGGCAAAGATGTTGTTCTTGATTGTGTTGGGCGTGCCCACGGTTTGCGGTCCGCAAGTTTGCGCCTGACCAACCGCCGATGTGCGGTAGACCAAGTTGTTTTCGACCAGCGCACTGGATGTGTTCTCGTCCAGGTAAATACCTTGCCCAGCGTAACCATCCGCGTCTAAAGCCGAGGCATCGCTGACGTCGTGTATTTTGTTATTCAGGATCTGATTGCCGGTGGCGTTGGGATCGGTGTTGTAGTAAACCGCGCCCATATCATCGGTAATGCCTTGCCCGATGTTATAGATATAGTTGAACGAGCTGACATTGTTGAAAGCGCCGTGTGAATTTTGCGAACCCGGCGGGCAGCCTGAATTACAGACTTCGATACCGCTGTGATATCCGTCGTAAATCTCATTGTGGGTGTAGGTATTGTCGTGGCCATCGCCCTGCTCAATTGCTATCCCGCTGGGGATGTTCCTGCCGTAGCCCGCGATCACGTTGTTTTCGACAAGCGCGAATTGCGCCACGTTGCTGTCAGTGTCCGTGTACTGCGCCAGCAAGCCGTTGCGAATGCCGAAAACGCCCACATCGTATAGGGCCGAGTTCTCAACCGTGTTGTGCGCGGTCGTCGCCGTGGTGCTGCTGGTGTAGAACTCCATTGCTCCGCCCGAGGTTTGCGTAATGACCACGCCGTTCATGGTTACATTCTGGCAGTTGTAACAGCCCACCGCGGCCGGGATGGTCGGTTCCTGGCTCACGGACGCGTATCCGAGCGCAGGAACCGTCCAATTGTCGTGCTCGAAGGTGATCCCCTGGAACGTCACCCATTGCAGTCCTGTTGCCACCAGCACTTGCGTGCTCTGCGGAATGATTACCGTGTCGGTTGGCGGGTTCTCGCCGGAGTTGGCCAGATAACTCAGTATCCACGGCGTGCTCGACCGGTCGACGAACCATTGTCCTGGCTGGGTTAATTCGTTCTTGATATTCTCGACGACATAACGGTGCCCAACCATAAATCCATGATAGAAATCCTGCTGATCGGTTGGGCCGGTCAGGTAGATGATATTGCTCGCGGTATCGATGGACTTGATTCTCAGTTTCGGGACGGTCCACTTCTCAAAGTCATAGAGTTCTATGTCGCCTTGAGGATACGGTGAATTCAGGTTCGTCCAGTTGCTGCTAATCGGGTCGGTGGCCGTGTACTGAAAACGATCGAAGCACTCCCAACCTAGGCCGGACATATAGACCGTGCAGTTGGGATCAGGCGCCGGTCCCGAGGCCGAACCGGGCAGATAAATCGTCGCCGCGACGCGGTAATAAGCGCCCAGCGAGCCGCCCAGCCGCGGACGCAGCCGGCGCTGGCCGTTGTAGAACAATTGCTCGAAATATTGCACGGAAGATGGCAGCGTGGTTTGCCATTCGTTGCCGCTGCCGTGAGTCCAATTTGTGACTTGCAAGCCGCCACTGATGGCAGGAGTTTCGTTCGCATAATTCTCCCAGATCACTTGCAGAGTTGACGTCCCCGAGTCGGCGGCCGTGAACGACAGCGGCTGGGTCACGTAATACGTTCCGGCTCGCACCATAACCTGAATTGGCGTTGTGCGGCCTTTCGGATTCTTCAGGATGCCTTGTACTGCGGTCTGCGCTCGCCCGATGGTCGCAAAAGGTCCATCCGTGCTTTTGGAGTTCGGTGCGGAAAGCGTGCCACTCCAGCTGTCTTTGCCATCGGTCGCAACGTAGAAGTCGGCAACCGTGCCCGGTGCCGGAATGACGGTCACGGAGAGAGCCTGACTTGTGGTTTGTGCCGGGGATGACGAGTCGGTGAGCTTAACCGTGAAGTTGAACTGTCCGGTCTGCGAGGTCGTACCCGTAAAGTCACCCGTAGTGCCGGCCAGGGAAATTCCCTTGGGCAGCGTTCCAGTGCTGATGCTCCAATGGTAAGGCGTGGTGCCGCCGACCCCAGCCACGGGGGCATCGTAATCGGATCCCGCCGTGATCTCGGGAAGAAGAGTAGTGTCAATTTCAACCAAGCTAGTCACTTGCAAAACAAACTGCTGGCTCGCCGTCAGTTGTACCGGCCAGGAAGAGTCAGTCACCTGGAATGTGAGAGTGAACGGTCCGGTCTGTGCGCTTGAGCCCGAGAGCACGCCGGTGCTGGCTATGGAGAGCCCCTGCGGAAGCGTCCCGCTCGTGAGTGTCCAATGGTAGGGTGACTTGCCACCGCTGGCGGCCAGTGTTTCTGTATACGCGGCGCCCGCCATCACTTCCGGAAGGGAAGTGGTTGTGATTTTCAGTGGTATCATGAGCGGCGTAACCACAACCATCACTGTATCTGACTTGGCAGAGTCCGCCGTGCTCGTCGCCCAGACCCTATAGGTCCAGGTGCCGCTGCTGACCGTCGGCGCGGTGTAGAGTCCGCTGCTTGAGATCGTTCCTTCCGACGCGGACCACGTCACGCCTTGGTTGGACGAGTTGTACACCGTTGCTTTGAATTGCAGGGTCTGGCCTGATACCAGGACGCCAGCGTCCGGAGAAACCGTAACGCTGACCGTGCCCGACTTGGCGATGATGATCGAAAAGCTGGCCGTGACTTTATTCGAGTCCGCGTCGGTTACCGTTACGGTCGCTGGAAACGTGCCCGAGGCCGTGGGCACGCCGCTGATACTCCCAATGGTCGAACTCAGGCTCAAGCCCGAAGGCAGGCCAGTTCCAGAGAATGAGTAGGGCGTGGCTCCGCCGGTGACAGTCAACACCATGTTGTAAGAGATTCCAACCGTCCCTTGCGGCGCCTGTTCCTGGACCGCAAGCGCGGCTCTTGAAAAGGTAGAGGAGAAAAGGATGAGAGCTAGAACGAAAAAGGCACACGTAACCTTACAAAAACACCCTGCATAGCAGGGCTTGGGGGAGTCCGGCAAGATTAATCACCTCAAAAGCATTTATGGACGGGCAGTTCGCGACGGCGAGCCGCCCAGCCTCAGGAGACAACGGGACCCGCTCCTTTGTAAGGTCACAGAGGTGCATCGCCCAAAAAACAACTCAACCTGTCCCTATTGGGGGACAAATTAGAGTCGGCTCAGGGGCGTCGATCGGTAGATTAGTGGCACGGAATCAATGAGTTACGGCAAGGGCGAAGAAAAATCTGGCGGCACTGCACTTTCTCCAACCGCCTAGCCCATAACGGGAACTTGGCATTTTGGGCTTGGCGCAATGATTTGATACGAGACGCACTACGTTTGAGCTGGCGAAGGTTGCGATCCTCAGGCTGCCGCACAATCTACTCCCCAAAATGACGGGCGATTCTGGTAGTGTGTGGATTTCCAGGCCAACGCGACAGGAGACTTGTCGCGACCGGCATTGCCGGCCGGGCGACGAAAGGCGGTAACGGAAAAGCCTGCAATAGAGAGGAAATTACTTGTCGATTCTGGTAGTGGGTGGAGCGGGATACATCGGAAGCCACGCGGCGCGGGCTTTGCGCCGCCATGGATATGAAGCCATCATCTACGACAACCTGTCGCGCGGGCACGCCTTCCTGGCGGACGGTTTCGAGTTGGTCGTAGCCGACATCGCGGACCGCACCCCCCTGACCCAGGTTATGAAACGTGTGGATGCCGTTATGCATTTTGCCGCACATTCGCAAGTGGGTGAGTCTGTTCTAAACCCGCGCATTTATTTCCAAAACAATGCGGAGGCGGGACTCACGCTGCTGAATACCGCGTTGGACGCCGGAGTGCGAAAGTTCATTTTCTCCTCGACGTGCGCGGTGTATGGAACACCAGAAAAAATTCCGATCACCGAAGATACGCCGCGGCAGCCGGTCAATCCCTACGGGACTTCCAAACTTTTCTTCGAGAATGCGCTCGAAGCTTACGATCGGGCGTACGGATTGCGCTACATGAGCTTGCGCTACTTCAACGCCGCCGGAGCCGACGAGAGCGGAGAGATTGGAGAACTCCATGATCCCGAGACCCACCTGATTCCCGCAGCGCTAAAGGCCGTAACTGGAGAACGAGGAGAACTGGAATTGTTTGGCTCCGACTATCCCACGCCCGACGGGACCTGCATTCGCGACTATATTCACGTGAACGACCTGGCCAATGCTCATGTGCTGGCCCTCAGGCAGATCGAGGCAGGGAACAGCTCTGCCGCATTGAACCTGGGCACCGGCGTAGGCTGTTCCGTGAAGGAAGTGATTGCGATGGTGGAGGACGTGACCGGTTCCAAGGTCCCGAGACGCACGGCGCCGCGCCGGCCAGGGGATCCTCCGGAGCTCGTCGCCGATCCGTCGCGGGCGCAAGCCGTGCTGAAATGGAAGCCCACGCGCTCCCTGCGGGAGATTGTACAAACTGCCTGGCAATGGGAGCAGGGCGGTCGCCAGAAGGTGCGCAAAGCGTAGGCGGCCCTGCGCTTCACGAGTTGCGCGCGAAACCCGTTACAATTCAAAAGCTGCACGAATCGCGCTCGGCACGGCTCTGGCCGCGAATAACGGAGGGAATGAGTTCTATGGGAACCAGTCTTTCAGGCAAGAAGGTCGCGGTGCTAGGTGCGGGAAAAATGGGAGGCATCCTGTTGCAGGTGCTGCTGAGGAACGGCCTGCTTGCGCCTGAACTCACCACCGCGACCGTGGCGCATGAAGAGCGGGCACGGGCGCTCAGCACAAAACTTGGCATACCGGTCGGCACCAACAATTTGCAGGCTGCCAAAGATGCCGACATCATCCTGATTGGAGTGAAGCCTCAGGTGGTCGAGGAGGTTGTGGCCGAGCTTCGCGGCCACATCTCGCCCCGGCAGTTGATCATCTCAGTGGCGGCATCGGTGCCGAACAGCCTGATTGAAAAGACGCTGGATTCGCCCGTGCCGGTGATTCGAGCCATGCCCAACACCCCCTGCCTGCTGTGCTGCGGTATGACAGCTCTGGCCAAAGGAAAATACGCGACCGCCGACCACGTGGAAACTGCAACCACCATGTTCGACGTAGTCGGCCGCACCGTGGTGGTGGATGAGAAGCATATGGATGCGGTCACCGGGCTATCGGCCAGCGGTCCAGCTTACATCTACATTATTATCGAATCGCTGGCGGAAGCAGGCGTCAAGGTGGGGCTGCCGCGAGACATCGCAACCTTGTTGGCCGCCCAAACCACCATGGGGGCGGCTCGAGTGGTTCTCGAAACCGGAGATCATCCGGCGCTGCTGAAGGATGCGGTCACCACTCCCGCCGGCTGCACGGTGGACGGCATCATGGAACTGGAGGAAGGCAAGCTGCGCGTAACCCTGATCAAAGCTGTGGTGAAAGCTGCTCAACGCGCCAAAGAGCTGGCCTTTGCCGGACATTGATTTTGCTGGAAACTGATCTTGCCGCCCGCCGATCTTGTCGGGGCCTGGTTCTTTGATCGCTTCGCGCTACCGGCTCAATCCCACAAGAGAGGGATACACGCGCACGCTGCGCGGAGGCCTAATCCGACCCCGTGCCGCCCAGCTTCGCGGTTTGAGGGCTGGTTGAGGCGCTATCGGTCAACTGTAGCGAAGCAATTCGCGTTCCCGTAGTGCTGGGTGTGAAGGTCAGAGTGATTGTGCACTTCTTCCCGGCGGCGAGTGTGCTGCCGCAAGTCGTGCCCGTCTGCGCAAAATCACCCGCGTCGGCACCGGAAATTGCGATGCTGGTAATGTCCAACACCACTTTCTGATTGTTGGTTACGGTTTCTGTTTTTGCCGCGCTTGTCGTCCCCACGGCCACCGCACCAAAAGCCAAAGTCGCAGGGGTCAACGTCACCGCCTGTACCCCGGAACCTTTGAGGCTGATGCTTTGCGGGCTGTTGCTGGCGCTGTCCGAAATAGTGACCGTCCCCGTTTGTGCGCCGGAAGTTGTGGGCGAAAATGTTACGGCAATGGTGCATTGCGCGCCCGCGGCGATGCCGGTGCCGCAAGTGTTTGTCTGGCTGAAGGCCGCGCCGGTAACCGAGATGTTGATGTTGGTAAGGCTCACAGTCTGATTGTTAGTCAGAGTCACGGCCGGTGCCGTGGCGTGGGAGCCGACCAGGATTGTCCCGAACGAGATGCTTGCCGATGACAATGTCACTGGCACGACCCCAGTCCCGGACAGGCTGATCGCTTGCGGGCTATTGTTCGCATTGTCGGTCAGGTTCAGAGTGGCGGTGCGCGAACCGGTAGCCGCCGGATCGAAAGTCACACTGACGGTGCAGCTGGCACCTGCCGCGACGCTGGTTCCGCAGGTATTCGTCTGGGCGAAATCTCCGCTGTCGGTACCCGTGAAGCCAATGCTGCTGATGGTCAGGGTCGTGCTTAGGTTGTTGATCAGCGTGACGACCTGCGCCGCACTGGTTGTGCCCACGGCCTGAGAAGCGAAGGTCAGGCTGGCCGGCGAAACCGAAACCCCGCTGCAGCCCGGCAGTTGAAAATTAGCGATCCGCGTGTGCCAGTTGATCAAACTTCCCGTCTGAGCTACCGGGTAGTATTCGTTCACGTACCAGAAGGTGCAGCCATCCACCGGATCCACGGTCATGCTGTCGTAGGATCCCCAGTGCCACGTGTTTTCCAGATCGGCGGTTCCATCATAGAGCGTAAATTCGACGGGTGCAGTCGGACTGGTAAGACTCCACCACGCGGCATTCAGACTGGGGTGAGTTATCGAGCTCGAGATGCTGTAACCCGCGGCCGCGTTGCCGGAGGAATCCTCGGCGATGCTTGGAATGAAGCGGTAGTTCGTCGAATCCGGGCTTACCGTGCCGTCCTGATAAACCGTGGGAGTGCCCGGTCCGCGCATTTCATACCAGCGAATTCCCGTTTGCTTGCTGCTCGTGCTGACGGACACGTCGTGGCTGAACAAGAACGACTCGTACGAGCCGAAGTTGCGGTAAGCAAAGCGCGGCATGAAGCGGTCGCCCACCGAATCGATGTACTCTTTGGTGGTGCTGGTGGAAGGTTCAGGCACGCACACGGTTTGCACTGGAGAGTTGACGTCATAGCATCCGGGAGTGTAAGGCGCAACGGTAACCGCCGACTGTGTGAAGGTGGTAAGACTCGGCTCAGTCCAATCCACATGGAAGTCCCACAAATTGAATGTGGTGGATGTGGTGGTGACGTTGTCGATTACGGGATTCTCGATGCTGACCATGAACTCGTCCCGGCCCACCGGCGGAGCCGTAGTGCCATCGACATCGGCCGGGATCACGCTGTGGCCGAGGTAAATCCCGTCGCTGAGGGGGCTGGTCACACTGAAGCACTGCGGAGGGTTGGGCGTGCCGTTGATCAGCATGTTCGTCCGGTCCAGGGCGCAGGCGACCACACCAACTTCCCGGTAGCTTACATTTATATCGTTGAGATCGATGGTCACGTAATAAGCGTCTGGCCAAGTGGCTATTTTTGGCCAGTCCGGGAAGTAGACATTGCCCTCGGCATTCTTGCCCAGAATAGGATCAAGGGCGATTTGGTAGGTGTACCAGGCGAGTGTAGGTGAAGTCAGATCGTCGGTGTTGGTGATAGCAACGCAGTATTGGTAGTTGTTTTCGACCGCCGTGTGGCCGGCGAGAACCCAGCGCGAGGCCAGACGATCAAAAATAATCATGCCGTCTCCGCTGATGTTTTCGCAGCTCGTCAACCCGTTCTTGGTGAAGGGCGTGCTGACTGGTTGCGGAGTACTCCACACCGGCGCAAATGTAACTTTATCGAAGGCCTGATAAGAAAGATTGACGTATTGCATGAACTGCTTGGTCCCGACGGCGCCATTGGGATCGACGTCATATTCAGGGCTGGCCAGCTGGCTGGCGTCAATGCCCTCAAACGATGTGACGGTCTGCGCCCACAACGATAGAGAACTCAAGGTTAAGGACAAAACGATCAGCGCGGACACTTTGGATTTGGTCATAATCTCTTTAGTGCGCCGTCTCCGGTCTGGATAAAGACGGTTCAGTTGGCTACTTCCGTGAAAGATACGACATTGACGCCGCTATTCACCGTAGCGGTGATCGTGTACGTTCCGGCCGCGGGCGGCAAGGTATAACTTGCGCTCGCTTGCCCAGCGCTGTTGGTGATTGGAGTGCTGTTCAAGAAGCTGCCGCCGGCACCTCCGTCTGAGAACGTAACCGTCACTCCTGGAACCTTGTTTCCGTACTGGTCCTTTACCACGACTACGAGCGCTTTCGGCAGTTGAGTTCCCGGAGCTGCAGTCTGCTTGTTGCCAGTAGAGATCGCCTCGGTTGCAGGAGCGCCGGCCACCGAGTTCTCATGAAGCGTTGCGACGGTAGCCGCACCGGAAGAGGCGGTTACGGCAAATCCAGTATGGGTCGACGTGGGAAGAGTGAAAGCGGTACTGGCCTCACCGTTGCTGCCCGTGGAGGCTGGGTTGGGCGAGAAGCTCCCACCATAGCTGTCGGAGAATGTAACGGGAGCGCCGGAAACTTTATTTCCAAAGCTGTCCTTTGCCATTACAACCAAGGGCAAGGGCAAAGTCGTTCCTACCGTCCCTGACTGCGTGGAGCCCGAGATAACCGAAATGGCAGCCGCCGGACCCGCGACCGCGACCTCACTCATGGAAGCGGTGCTATAGCTTGGGCTAGTCGCAGTCAGAGCATAGGTCCCTGCGGTCTCGGGCAGAGTGTACGTGGTTGTGGCTGTGCCGGTGGAGTCTGTCGTCACGGGGTTGGCGCTAAATGTGCCTTTGTTTCCGCTGCCGAACGTGACGGTTACGCCCGCTGTCCCTGCGCCCGAATAAGGATCGGTCGCCTGGACGCTCAATGTGATCGCAGTGTTCACGGTCGCGGTCTGATTGCTTCCGGACAACGGATTCAGTTCGGGGAACAATCCGTACGCCTTCAGTTGCGTCTGCGTTGCAACGTATACCTTGCCGTTGGCTACCAGTGGAGTGGCAAAATGTGCCGCCGCACCCAGCGCATCACGGCCACTCACATCTTGCGTGTTGTAGAGCTCTGCGAGGTTCGCCGAGCCATTATTGTTGACGGCATTAAACGCTGAAAGTTCGAAGACTTCGCCGGTATTGTTGGTGTTGCGAACCAGCCAGAAGATGCCAGTGCCCTCTTCGTTTCCATTGGCAGACAGGGTCGGCACACCGTTCAGGGTGTAGGTCGCAGGAGACTCGTAGACCCAGGTGGAGGAGAGCATCCCATTGGCCATCGAGAAAGCCTTGATGTGGTCCTGCCGGGCCGCAGTATAGAGGTAGCCATTCCAATAAATCGGAGCACCGTACATTTGCTCGGTTGCGCCTACAACATCTTCCTCATTTCCATCGCCGCCGCTGTTGGTGTCGTACTTCCCCATATCGCTGGTGTTTATCAGATAGATGGTTCCGGTTTTGCCTTCGGAGATGGCCAGCGTGGCGGATTGCGTGAATTCGTCGTCCGGCAGTAGAACTACGCCTCCCGAGCCCAGATCCAGATCTCCCGACTGCATCTTTGCTTGATTTGACGGCGTGAAATAATCGAGTACGGAGAACGCTGCGCCATCCAAGCTAAGCTTCGCCACGGTGTCGCCGTAGTCCAAGCCCCCTGTATTGACGTCGAACTTGCCGTTCGCCGTCGCTATATAAACGTTTCCGCTGCTGTCAGCGGCTGGACCGACACCGCTCATCCAAATCGACGAACCCCAGGTGACGCCCGGTGAACTATTGAAAACTGCCAACTGCTGCAGCGCCGGATATGAGTCGGTCGCATATGCGCTGTAGGCCAGCAACCATCCGTGCGCGTTTGTGTCACAACCATTGGAGCCGAAACCGATATAGATCACTCCATTCGATTCCAGCAGCGCGGGCCGCTGCAGGTAGTACTGCGAGTATGTCTCCATAGTTACAGCGCCAAAGGAAGCACTAATCGGCGCAGGTCCGCCGAATTTTTCCGCGCCGGTCGTGATATCAAGCGCGTGCAGATTGAAAACGTAACTTGTATCGTTTTCGATGGTCTTAGCGACCACATACATCGTATTGGTGCTTAAATCGATGACTGGCGTGCCGATAATGCCAACTTCGGTGTATCCATTGCCCGTTGCACAACCCAGCAAAGAGACCGGCTCTGTGGTGCCGGTCGCGTCGATGAGGCTTACTTGCCACAGCGGAGCGCCCGTTCCCGGCGTGTCGGCATTGAAGGCGAAGACGCTGTCGTTTGTCGTTGCCACGTACACGACGTTCACCACGCCAACGTTCGGAATGGTGACGCCGGAAACGTACAGAGGCTGAGCTACCACATATCCATCCACTGCATAGGAAAACAAGCTGCCGAATTGATTCGAGTTTACGTTGCTTGGCGTGAGGTAGGTCTCGGCGGAGAATTGTCCGTCTCGCCGCACATCGCCGCGCTGCGTCACGACGTTGCTTTGCGCCAATGCCACAGCGGTACACAGAAGAGTGCCCACTACCAGGGTCATCGCCGTTCGCAGGCCACGCCACGCGCGAAGTTCTTGCCTGTCAGTTGTGCTGGAGGTACGAGGCTCGCAACACGGAACCGAGTGCGTGCTAATGACTCTCATAGTTAAACGTCTCCTTCTGGTGGGGGTTGAAGTCTTTCAAAAGCGGGGGGAGGTCTGGTCGAATTGAGTCGTCAAAATCTAAGGTTACCAAGAATCCAACAACACAGGACTCTATCGTACCTGGAATTCTTCACGGCAGATTAACACACCGCTGCCTGCTCGCCTACAAAAAATCGCAAGAGAAGTCGCGCAAAAAACTATTGCAACCAGTGCCGCACATTAGTTGCAAGTTCTTGCACAGTCGTCCGGCTCGCTGCGCTTTAAGCGGCCGAACCGCCGTTTGATTCGATGATGGACCCTGGCAGCGGCGGCTCCTTCGCGGGACTCTTAGCCAGCTCGATCCGCAGAATTTTTTCCGGACAGAACCACGCCAGCAGTGGCGTAGCCATGAAAGTCGTGACCAGAGCCATCACCACCATCATGGAGAACAGCGCGGGCGAAATGACCTTGATATCCAGGCCGATGTCCAGAATCACCAATTCCATGAGGCCGCGGGTATTCATGAGCGTGCCCAGTCCCGCGGCTTCCCGCACCGGCATACCGGTCAGCCAGGAAGCCAGCGTGGAACCGCCGAGTTTGCCCACGGTCGCGACCAGTATGATCAGTCCGCAGTACATCCACATCTCACCGCCCTTTAACAGTCCTATGTTTGTCCGCAATCCCGTGAAAGCGAAAAACAGCGGCAGCAGCAAGGTGACGGTAATAGTTTCGAAGCGGTCGAGGACGTACTGGACAAATTTCTGCTCCTTAGGCATGATCGCGCCCATCATGAATGCCCCGAAGAGCAGGTGCAGACCCAGCCATTCGGTGCACAGGGCGGAACCGAAGACCAGTAAGAGCATGAATGCCAAACGGTTTTCGCTGAGGCCTCCCCATTTTCGGTAAGAGACTTCCATCCCGCCGAGCAGATGCCGCACTCCGTAAATCATGATGAGGGCGAAGACGACAATGCCGCCGATCGTCATCCAAATCGGTGTCCCGCTGTGGGCCGCGCGAGTGAGCACGACGATGTAGGCCAGAATGCACCAGCCGGTGACGTCGTCCACCGCAGCCGACGCGATAGCTACCGTTCCCAGCCGGCTCTGCAACAGTCCGCGCTCGATCAGGATGCGGGCCAGGACGGGGAATGCCGTGACGCTCATCGCCGATCCCATGAACAAAGCGAAGCTGGTAAAGGCCACGCTGTCATCGGAGAGTCTGGGGTATAGATAGAGCGAAAGAAAAGCTGCCAGGACAAACGGGGCTGTGATGCTGACGTGACTGGTCAACACGGCGGCGTGCCCATGTTTTTTCAGTTCATTAGGATTGATTCCCAGACCCACGAGGAACATGAAGACCACGACGCCGATCTGGCTCAATGCGTTCAGGAAACCCAGGCTCACCGGTGGGAACAGGTAGGCGGAGAGGCCGGGCGCGATCCAGCCCAGAAAAGATGGCCCCAGCAAAACGCCGGCGAACATCTCGCCTACTACGCGCGGCTGCCCGAATCTGCGGAAGATGCTGCCGGCAATTCGACATACCGCCAGGATGACGGCAATTTGAAGAACCAGCTTGAAGAGATCCGGCATCAGTGGGAGCCCTTCTTCAGCTGGGGCGTTTGCCTAACGGCATGGAACTCCACAGAGGCGCATGCGGGACAATGGTTCACCGATAACAATCCCGCCAGTGATCGTGGATCCGCTTTCGGATCCACCGTAGCCACGAGCGAAAGCTCACGACTATCTCCACACCCAGCCGACCAGGCGACGGATGGCACAAGCAAAGCCTTGAGCGTGTTGCCCTCGAGTACTCCCGAGGAGGTGGATTTGGGGTCGTTGGAAAGGCTCACCGTGAAATTCTTGCCGGACTGCGAAATGACGAGTGCCGTGTTCGGATTCTGGGCCAGCGTTTTTCCGCAAGGCAGCGCCGCCAGCCGGACCGGATCCGCTTGCAGCTGCCACAAGCCGTCCACGGAAATCGGTGCGGTCAATTTGCGTCCGCTTTTCAACACGCCAATTAGTCCTACTACTGGCAGAGCCACCAGGAAAACGTAGGCAAGAATAAAGTTTGTGTTGGCTCGGGACATTGGGCCTCTCACCACTCCGGGGGAAGTTTTATGGCCAGCACACGAAACCTCGAGGCGCAAGCCGAACTTCACAGAACAAATTCCGGCTATACCGAGAACGAAGCTAACCGCCTAGGACGATATCTGCGCAAAAGCATTCGCCGTGAGATCGCCCAGCAATTTGTGCCACGGATGTTTCTGGTTCTGTTCGACCTCGGCGACCATCTTGCGCATCTTATCGAGCACCGGCGGAGTGGCGTCGTCGTACACGTCACCTTGCAACAGCTTCAGCACATCCAGGCGATATCTGGGATCGTTGATGAAGTAGGTGAACAACACGTTAAGCCGGTAGTAGACAGTGATGAAGTCGTACCAGTTCTTGGTTCCGAGACGCAGCGTGTTCTCAAAAGTAGCAAAACTTTCCCGCGAGAAGTCATTCTTTTCGAGCGCGCCCAGGATGTCCTTGTGCGCGAAGCGCGAGCTGTTCAGCGCGATACTCACGCCCGTCGAAAATATAGGATCCACGAAACGCCCAGCGTCGCCGACCATCAGGAAGCGGTCGCCGCATAGTTGCTTCATCGCATAGCTGTAGTCGCCTTCATCTTTGAAAGGACGAATGCGGTTGGCCTTGCGCAGAGTCTCCTCGATCATGGGCCGCGTCCCCACCGAGCTCCAGAAAAACTTCTCGCGATCTTCTCTCGACTTGGCGAAGTTCTTTTTCTGGGTCACAACCCCCAAGCTGGTGACGGTGTCGGAGATCGGAATCTGCCAGATCCAGGTATTCGAAATCGGCAGGAAGTGAATGTAAATATAGTCGAGGTTCACATCCCGCTTGGCGAAGACCGTGCGGTCGTAGCCGTCGAACCAGGAGTGAATGGCGTACTGGTCGAACACCTGATCCTGGACCTTCAGTTTCATCTGATTACCCAGGAAAGTATTACGGCCGCTGGCGTCCACCACCATCCTTGCGCTGACGTTCATTTCCTTTGGCCCCATGTAGAAGCGGATGAGGGGCTCTTTGGGGCCGAAGTCCACGGCGCTGACCTTAACTCCATCGTAAACCGTCGCGCCCAGCTTGTTGGCGTGCTGCAGGAGCATCAAATCGAACTTGCCGCGATCCACGTGATAAGTGTGGTTTTTATCCACGCCCGGCTGCTGCCGCTCGTCGAAGCGAATGTCGACGTTGCAATCGGGAGCCAATCCCTCGAGATCGTGAACGTAGGGAGTTTTCTTGTCATCCGTAGTCCAGACCGCACCATACTTGTGCGGAAACTTGGCGGCTTCCATCTGGGGCAGAAAATCGAGATCCTTGAAGACCCTCGTCGACGAAGGCACGAGCGACTCGCCCACGTGCGGGCGCGGAAAAAGTTCCCGTTCAAACACCACGCAACTTACGCCCGCCTTGGCCAGGTAGGCGCCCATGGAAGATCCAGCAGGCCCTCCGCCAATAATGGCGACATCAAAATCTGGTTTGGTAATAACCAACGCTTTGCTCCTGGAGTTTTCTTAAACTCACCTACGTCTGGCTGGCGTTCTTGAACGCATCCACGGTCATGTCTCCTAGCAGCTTGTGCCATGGATGATTGGGGTTTTGTTCGACCTGAGAAACCATCTTCTTCATCTTCTCCAAAACCGGCGGCGCGGCATCATCGTAGACATCGCCTTGCAGCAGCTTCAGCACATCTAGCCGATAGCGCGGGTCGCCCACGAAGTAGGTGAACAGGACGTTGAGGCGGTAGTACACGGAGATGAATTCGTACCAGTTCTTGGTTCCGAGGCGAAGTTTGTTCTCGAAATCGGAAAAGCTTTCGCGCGAGAAGTCATTTTTTTCGAGGGATCGCAGAACGTTGGTATGAGCGAAGCGGGCGCTGTTCAGAGCGATGCTGACTCCGGTCGAGAAGATCGGGTCCACAAACCGTCCGGCATCTCCGACGAGCATGAAACGGTCGCCGCAGAGCTGCTTCATGGCATAACTGTAGTCGCCTTCATCCTTGAAGGCATGCATCTGATCTGCCTGCTTCAGTTTCTCCCGCAACAGCGGACGGGTTCCCACCGCTTCCCAGAAGAACTGCTCGCGATCCTGCCGCGACTTGGCGAAGTTTTTCTTCTGCGTGACCACGCCAAGACTGGTGACCGTGTCGGTGATTGGAATCTGCCAGATCCAGGTATTGGAGATCGGCAGGAAGTGGATGAAAATGAAATCCAGTTGAGCATCTTTCTTGGCAAATGCCCTGCGATCATAACCGTCAAACCAGGTGTGGATGGCGTACTGATCGAACACGGGATCTTTGATTTTCAGCTTCAACTGATTGCCCAGAAAGGTGTTGCGGCCGCTGCAATCGATGACCATCCGGGCGCTGACGCCCATTTCCTTCGAACCCATGTTGAAGCGAACAATCGGTTCTTTGGGACCGAAATCCACGGAGCTCACCTTGACGCCTTCATAGACGGCGGCGCCCAGCTTGTTGGCATGTTGCAACAGCATCAGGTCGAATTTGCTGCGATCGACGTGGTAGGTGTACTCCCGGTCGACGCCTTCCTGCTCGCGCTCGTTAAAGCGGATATCGACGTAGGACTCTGGATTGATCTGGTCTTCTTTATCCTTATCCTTGAACCCGCCCTGAAAGTTCATTTCGTAGGCGCCCTGATCTTCCGCCGTCCAGGCTGCGCCAAACTTGTGCGGGAACTTGGCTTCCTCCATCTGGCCGAGGAAATCGAGGTCACGGAAAACCCTCATTGCGGAAGGAACCAGGGACTCGCCCACATGTGGCCGGGGAAAAAGCTCACGCTCGAAAACCACGCAATTCACTCCCGCTTTGGCCAAATAAGCGCCCATGGACCCGCCTGCGGGTCCACCACCGATAATGGCAACATCAAAATCCGGCTTGGTAAGAACCAAATGTACTTACTCCTCTCGGTCAATGACTTAGAGATGGGGTGCTGCGAAAATTGGTCGTTTGGGGGGAAAACTGAATCACACTTTGTCTGGTCACTATGACGGTTACTTGGCCGCTCTGTCAAGAGACCTTCTACTCCATTCGCCGTCCTTGGCTTGCTAGCTCCTGGAGCGTTACTAGAGTCACCCTGCGACCGGCAAAATCACCGCTACCTTCGTTCGGAGACTATGGACTTCCGGGACCATTTGGGGCGCAACTCTCTGGCAGGCATTGGGTTATTCTTGATATTCGCAATCGATTGAGAAGAGGTGTCTCCCCCATGTCCACCCTCAAGTCTGTCCGCATCGTAGGCCCACTTGCAGCTGCAGCTCTAATTTTGGCGATGGCTGGCTGCGGTGGCGGGAGCAGCAGCCCCAACCTGACGAAAACCACCCACCCCTCGAATGGCCCGCGGCACGTGCAGGCCCTTATGTTCCTGACCACCAACCCGCTCCCCGAAACCTTCTTCAGCAAGGTTCTGCCGAATATTACTGGCGTGGCCGTCCCTATGAACTGGGATGACATCGAGACCAGCCAGGGTAGATATGATTTCACCGCCTTCGACACGGGTCTGACACAATATCTGAATGCTGGGGCGAAGGTAAACATTATCGTGTGGCCCGCGACCGAAGGAGGGAGCAACAACTCGACGCCGTCCTATGTGTTCACGCAAGCCTGGGCGAACGACCCCTCGGTGAACGCTCTCAATCCGCTGGACATGGCGGTCTGCGGCGACTACAACGGCGACAGCAGCAACCCGTTCTACCAGCAGGCGATAAGCGGGGGCGGCGGTGTGTGGAACACCTCCACGTCAACCGACATCAGTGGACTCCCCGTTTCCTACGAAGCACCTTTCGCGGTGGCATACAAGAACTTCATCACGGCCGTGGTCGCGCACTACAATGCGCCCGGCACGGTGGTGAATGGGGTGACCGTACCGCAAATCGGCTACATACGTTTTGGCATGTCACAGGGCGGCGAAAGTAGCCCGGAATGCAATCAGTATTGGCCCGGTCCTAACGACTCTGGCTCCTTCAACGAGACCGAGTACATCACCTACGTCACCACCATGACCCAGTTCGTCACTGCGCAGAGTCCTGCCTTCACCGTTCTCCAGGATCTGCATGCCGTGGGCGATCCAGGGAGTCAAGACTTTACCTATGCCGACCAGGAAGCGGCGCTTGCGGTAGCGAATAGAGAGGGTTTTGGCACCAACGGCTTGCAGCAGAGCGACGTCGCCAGTCTGGCTTCAGATGCTCCATGCGATTCCGACTGGTGCGCCTTGTTCGCGCAGTTTGGCTCTACGGTATACGGAAGCACTCCCATCACCCTGTCGCTGCAGACCCTACAATGGAGCGATCCAACCAACGTGGCCCAAACCGGCTCGCTAGCGCCCGTGGGCAGCTTCCCGGGGCTCGTTCCTTTTGCCCAACAAAATGGCGCGGACAATCTGGAACTTTACCTGGCGGATGTCGGGCTGGCCTTCGATCCCGGCAACTACTGCGGGTACTTGCCGCCGACTGCCACTTGCCCGTCTTTTAGTCCGGCGACATATTCCAGCTCCTACGCGACGGTGATCCAGAATTTTCTGGAGCCTTGATTTGGCTGTTGGCGCTCGATTCCCGGCAGAAACTTCCTCCCAGTGCTCGGCACTATGCACAAACTTAGTCGGTTAATTTAAGGCTCCGATAGAGTCTCTGGTCTGCATTCAGGAGAGATCGATTCTGCTACCATTACCGGGCTAGAACCTGCGGACGGCAAGGCATTTCAGCTTCTCCAGCGGACCAGATCTGGCGCGGTGGGGCAGAACTATTGGGACGGTATGGAGACGCTCTCGACATTCAGGAATTCCATCACACCCTGTTCTAGCCGAAAAGCGAAGTCCTCGCTCGTTGTGTTCGGTTTGACCATGGTGCTGGCCAGTTGTGGCGGCGCGGCATCTGGCGGAGGATCGACCCCGCCGCCGACGGCCACGTTGACCGCCAGCCCCACGCCGATCGCCGCCGGCCAAAGCGCTAAGCTTACGTTTTCTTCCACGAACGCCACCTCCGGCACAATCAACAATAGTGTGGGCACCGTGGGAATCAACAACAGCGCAGGTATTCCCGTATCCCCGGTTGAGACCACGATTTACACATTCACCGCGACTGGACCCGGCGGGAGCGCTACGGCATCGGCAACCGTCGCAGTGGTCGCCGCTCCGGCGGTCACGATTTCGGCAAGTCCCACGGCCGTCGACCCGCTAGGATCCACGTTCCTCACGGTAGCGGCCAGCGGTGCAAGTCAGTTGGTGGTTACCGACAATCTCGGCGATACTCCCTACACTTTTCCTTCTGCTTCAGGCGGAACGCAGAGTTTCGCGCCCCGGGTTACCGCTGTCTACACCGCCACCGCCACGGGAGTAAATGGATCTACCGCCGCGAATAACGTAACCGTGACAGTCCTGCCGCCAGCGGCCCCGACCGTGACTCTCACTGCGAATCCTGCCGCGGTCATCGTCGGTGGAAATACCACACTGACATGGACTTCCGCGAACGCTACATCGTTAGTAATCAGCAGCAGCACCGGATCCGGCGGCGGCCCAGTTACGCCAGTGGCGGGCGGCAGCACAGCCGTGCCTGCGATATCTGCGACCACCACCTACACTGCCACTGCCTACGGAGCGAATGGAACGACACCGGCGACGGCGACGGTAACCGTCCCGGTTGACGCGATTACCTCTTTCGAAGGGATGAACTACCAAGTCTCCGGAGGCCTGGGGCAGACGGATATCGATCCCAATGGTGCTGTCGGCACTAAGCAATTTATGGAGTACGTGAATACCTCGTACCAAGCTTATGCTAAGACCGCACCTTTCACCCCGGTTTGGTCAGCACCGCAGCCCATCGGCACGCCTTGGGGAAATGATCAGCACTGCGGCGGACCCAAAATTCAGTTGGATGCTGTGATTATTTTCGATCGCTTGGCCTCGCGCTGGGTGATCGCCGCCAAAACCACAGTGTCGGATGACTATTACTTCTGCATAGCGGTCTCCAGTACCGACGATCTGACTTCCAGTTCGTTCACCTGGTACCCGTTCGGATGGAAAATAACCGACGAACTGGGATTAAATGCCGAGGGTGTGGCCTACCTGCCCGATTGGCCCAAGCTAGGCACAGGGGCGGATGCCTACTATGCAACCATGGATCTGACGGACCCGAGTAACAATGAAGCCGAGTCTGGTATTCTCGCTTGCGCCTTTGACCGCACCAACATGCTGATCAATGGCACGGTCAACACTCCGCAGTGCTTCGGTGCGACCAGCCCGCTGAGCGACGGGGTATACCTCGGCCACAGCTTGATTCCGGCGGACGTGGATGGTACTAACCCTCCTCCGGCAGGCCGGGATGAATTCATGGTCAGTATTGAGAATCCCATCAACGACGGCACCACGCTCACCTCCACGTCATTCAACTTGTGGGATTTCCACGTGGACTGGGCGAACCCCTCATCTTCAACGTTCACCCAGTCGGCCATTGCCGTGCCGGCCTACACTCCGGGGTGCTATCTAACTGACCCTCTAAACCCAACGATAACGAATTGCGTACTGGAGCCGGCGGCCGCCGGGTTCGATTTTGGTCAAAAAGTCGACTCCGTCGGAGACCGGATGATGCCTCGGTTTGCTTACCGCAATTTTGGCACCTACGAATCATTCCTGATAAGTCAGACGGTGCAAACCAATTTGGGGGCAGGGCAGGACGCGGAGCAAACGGGGATACTTTGGTACGAACTACGCGGCAGTGGTACTCCCACGGTTTATCAGCAGGGGCTGATCAGCCCGGACAGCACCTATTTCCGTTTCCTTCCCAGCATCGCACAGGATCATGTAGGCAACGCGGCCGTAGGTTACAACATTTCCAATACCTTCACCAACCCTGGAATCGATGTTTCCTACTGGAGCCTCACCGCTTCCACGCAGCCGACCGAAGTCACGATACTCAACGCGCCAGGGGAGGAAGTAACTACAAGCACAACCGGCGTTGGGCAGTGGGGGTCCTATTCCAGCATGACGGTCGATCCGGCGGATGACTGCACCTTCTGGTACGTCAACGAATACTGGCTTCCGATCGACAGCACTCCGGCCGACGACGAATGGGCCACGAATATCGCCTTTTTCCAGGTTCCCGGCTGCCAATAGATGGCCTCTTTTCCATTCGAATGATCGAAATTGGATTAATATCAGATTCGAAACCACAGCAGAATTACGAACGCCTGGCTCTGCTGCTTGCGCTAATCGTAACCCTGTCCTTGGCAATCGGCTCGGCGCGAGCCTGGGGCGAAGATGCTTATTCGATGAGGACTGCCACGCCACACGCCTCAGCGCAGTTTCCACAGAGCTTGGTGAATGCCCTTCGCCCAGAGGGCTTTCGAGTGTACGGAAAGATCAACGGTGTGGAAACGTTGATCTGTGAAATTTTCTGGGTCCGTTCAGTCTCGGGGCCGGACGAAGCCCGTGCATCGACGAGCGTTTCCTACAGCGACCTTAAGCCGGGCACCCTGCTGGGAGTGATTCATTTTCTGATCATCGAACGCTATGTCCGCGACTACCGCTCCCAGATATTCAGGCCGGGTTATTACACGATGCGATACTCGGCGATGCCAGAAGGCGAAAATGGAAGCGCGCTGGACTTTGCGCTGCTCAGTCCGGTGACTGCCGACAGAAACCCGGACCCAGTGCCCGCTCTCGATGAGATGGTACGGCGCGGCCGCTCGTCCTCTCGCACCAAACGCCCATCCATGATGAGCTTGGCCGAGATTGATAATGACCAAACATTCCCCAGCCTTTTTACGGACGAAGAAGGGACTTGCACACTGCAAGTCAAGATTCGCATCAGTCCCAGGAAAGCGGGGAAAGGCGATCCCTCGCGCGAGCTGCCTTTGGCATTAACTGTCATCACCGCGATTCCAGAAGATTTAGGAGACTAGGGTGCCTGCCGCTCTCGGGCGGAGTGCTAAAATCCGGCAACGCTATGTTCCGATACATCACTCTTCTGGCTTTTTTGTTTCTGCTGGTTCCGGCTCACGCCCAGACAAACTTTGAGTGTCCGGCTTCCAAGAACTACCAACGCATTCATCGCATCGATGGATATCTGGTCCAGATGCTTCCGGGTCCCAAGAAAACTCCCTACCGCTGCCGGGGAACAATCACGCCCCCGAAGGGACTCCGCGTTACGGTAGTGCAGGAGTGGGCATTATCGATCGACGAGATCTCGGGAAACGACATCAATGGCGGTGGCACGCCGGATGTGGTCTTCGACGCTTTCACCGGTGGAGAACAGTGCTGCTACGTCTATTGGATCGTCAGCCTGAAGAAGAAGCCTGAAGTCATTCGCGAAATTCGCAACCAGGTGCCGCTCGTCTTCCGCAAACGCCCGGACGGGGGCACCGAGATTCGCACCGGGGAAGGAAGTTTCGATCTGTTTCTTCTGCCGCACTCCGCCTCGGTGATGCCCGAACTAGTGTTTCGTCTTGAAGGCGATCAACTGGTGGATATCAGCTCGGAATATCGGGAGGAATACGATCAACAGATCGCGAAAGCGCGGAGCGAACTCTCCGCGGCCGACCTGGAGAAGTTCCGCCAGTCCAGCTACAACCAGAAAATGTTTTCCGATCAGTTGATTACCGTGAAACGCGTCCTCACGGTCGTATTGAACTACCTCTATAGCGGCCGCGAACCGCAAGCCTGGCAGGCTCTCGATGAAATGTGGCCGCCCTCGGACAAAGACCGCGTGCGCGGTCTTATCCTGGAAAGACAGGCTCGAGGCCTGCTGGCGCACGTTGCGGCTGGTCCATCTAATTAGCGCCGGCAGGAGCAATCACTGTGGCCGATGCAACGTTTGTGCGTTTGCTGCTGCGACTCCGGTGCCACTCAGTGTCACCGCTTGAGGGCTGCTACCTGCGTCGCTATCCGATAACAGCAGTGTTCCCGCGATCGTGCCGGTGGTCCCCGGAGTGAAGGAGACTGTGACGGTGCAGTATTTCCCGCCTGCAAGGCTCGCTCCGCAGTTATTGGTCTGGCTGAAATAACTGCAGATTCCCACCGTGGCATTCCAGCAACTCGTCGAGATTCCGCCGAACGTGATGGCTGTGCTCCCGCTGTTCTGAACCGTTACGGTCTGCGTTGTGGTCGCACCCACCGTGGCATTGGGCAGGGTAACTGCGGCAGGCACGACTATTTGCGTGCCTTCACCCTGCAGGTAAAGAATTTCCGGACTCAGCGGATCGTTGCTCGTGATGGTTAGTGGAGCCGGAATAAATCCTGAAATAGTTGGCTTGAAAACGGTGGTGAGGACGCACTTACCGCCGGCGGCAATTGTGCCAACACAGTTGCTGGTCTCGCTATATTGGCTGGCAAACTCTCCCCCGATTGCGATGCTCGAAATAGTGAGTGGGGAAGCACCTTTGTTGGTGACGGTCACTTTGTCCGTAATCGTGCTACTCAAAGGTTCGGGAGCGGGATAACCGGTAGAGAGCTTGCCGCCGAAGACCACTGGAGCAGTGGAGAACGAAATGTTCGTTGCATGGCCTACCAGGTTGATGACCTGGGGACTGCTAGGATCGGTGTCTACAATTGTGAGGGTCCCGGTGCGCGTTCCGGTCGCAGTCGGGGTGAAGACTAGATCTAAAGTGCAGGCACCGCCATTTGCGGCTAATTTCCCTTTGCAACCGCCCGAGACCGAGAAGTCACCCGTGGTGGTGGTGCTGCTGACAGTCATCGTCTTCGTGGTGGACCAGTTAGTGAGAACCAGGCCGTAGGGAAGGCTGGGCCGATCGAGAGGAGCCCAGTCGCCGAACGTAACTGTGGCTGCCGCCGAGACCGGACAAGTCCGTGGCGTCAGCACCAGCGGCGCCGACGGAGTCTGATTCCAGTTGAAGGAATCCTGCGTGTCGTTGGCGTTCGCATCGCGCTGCGTGAGCGGGGGTAGACCAAAACGCTCTTCCACGAATTTCAAAATCGAAGACGCTTCATATTGCGTCGAACTGATATGGCCTGGGATGGCGTAAGGGGAGATGATGAGAAATGGGACGCGCTCTCCGAGCCCATAGGTATCTTCCGTGGGAGGCGGAACATGATCGAAGAATCCGCCGAAGTCATCCCACATGACAAAAATCACCGTTGAATTCCAATCCGGGCCTTGCATCACGGCATTCAACGCATTCACCGTCCAATTTTCGCCCGAGCACACGCTCTGCGGTGGATGCTCGGTCATGTGGCGGCCCGTAGTCAGCCAACTCACGGCGGGCAAAGTTCCTGCCAGGGCGTCGCCGATGAAAGAAGTGTCAGCCACCACGTTCGAAGACCACAGCGGACCGTTGCGGATGGAGTCGATGGCGTCCAGAGTTGAGAAATTGTATCCAATCGTATCTTCCGGAACCGCGTAGTACCTCCAGCTGACGCCAATATTGGTTAAGCTCTGGGGCAGAACCGGGAAATCGAAACAGGGATAAACCGCGTCGATGTTGTCGTCATCGTCGATTTGCTGCACGGTAACATCGGAGGGGGCATCGCAGCCCCACGAATAACTCTTCTCCGCTGGATCGGTCACCGGCGGGAAGGGAATGTTGATCACGCCATCCGAAGTTGCGCCCACTGTGTACAGATGATTGGGAAAACTGTCGCTATGTGCCGAAGAAAACATGTTGTCGCCGAGCACGAAAGTCTGGGCGTACTGCCAGTAGTTAGGAATGTCCTGCTGCCACATCTGGGTATAAGCGACGAACTCGTTGTACTTGTTTCCACCTACCTCAAGGTCGAAGCCATCCATATTGCCGCCATCGATCCCGATGTCGGCGCACACCAATGTGTGGCAAAGGTCTTGCGGCGTGGCGTCTGTGGCGTGCCCGAGGTTTATGATCTGTCCGTTGGAAATCCGTGCCGTGCTCGCGCCGTTGGCTCCGGGAAACAACCCGAAATAGTGGTCAAAACTGCGATTTTCCCGAACCAGAAAAATTATGTGCTTAATCTGATTCATGTTGCCCTGGGCCATTGCCGAATTGCCCAGGAGCAGGACCGCGATTACGAACAACGCGCTGCGTTGACTTAAACGGCGGGCTGAACTGAGGCCCCACGGAGTTTTCGCTTGCCTGTGATCAGTTTTCATTGGCTGGTAGGCCTCGCTGGAATCCCCCGGTGCGGAATGGGCGTGCAAGGCAGTCCAAACGGCGGGATCGATACAAATCTGGCATCATCTTCCTCCTATTGCGCAAGGGCGTAAATGTCACCTACGTGCCATATTGGCATGCCTTTATGGCCTCAAACCGAAGCCAGCGCCAATTTCCACCGGCCAGTCGATTTCTGGGAAATTTCCTTGCGGCTTGCGAAACAACGCACAGGATAGGGGGAGGCGATACGCCTGGAAGGGATTATTGCGCGGCGATAAGGACCCGTCAAGATGAAGGATCTTGCGACATGAAACATTTTGCATACCCGGGAGTGGCTTTGTAGACCTCTAAACGGGCAACCTGCCCAGGTAAAAAGCGTCCCAGGAACCCAGCTTTGCCAACAGCGCCCGCGCAATGTGGTGCGTGTCCTCTCATCGATGTTGACTTTTTATATGCGGGGCGCTAAGTTTTCGCGGGATAATCCGCACTCGCTCAAGGTTCCGTATGGAGTAGCATTGGTTTAGACCACTTTGCTGAACGGCATCTTGGGCCGGAAGATGGGGGGATAGCCATGCGGAGGAGCGGCGGAAGCAGAACGACTTGGCGTGACTTGGCTCGCAACACGCGTGGCTCCGAGATCGCGGAATTCGCCATGATCGTGCCCCTGTTGTTCTTGCTGCTGATCGGAATCTTCTGGTTTGGACAGGCATTCCGCATCTACGGCACGATCACAAATGCGGCGCGGGATGGTGCTCGTGCGGCCGTAGCTCCGGTCTGCGCAACCTGTAGCGGCACCAACGATCCCACGCAGAACGCCTGGAACGCCGTTCAAAGCGCAATGCTCGCTGCCCATCTTAACCCGAATCAGTTGCAGCAGCCCACCACGCTGCCGCCGGTGTGCTCGTGTTCGATTGGTTCCGGCACCAATTGCAGCGGGGCTCCCGCACCTCCACCCGTGAGCTGCGATATCGGGCAGACCAATATTTGCGTTCAGGGCGTCACCCGGGCAGGTGTAGGCGACGCCGCATCCGTCACCAACGTCGAGTTGTCCTCTTCCGCAACGGGCGGCGCTGGGGAGTGCGGCATTTCCGTCAGCTTCCAGTATCCTTACAAATTTTGGCTGCCATTTACCTCTCTAAATAATCAAACCATCAACCTCCGGGCGCAGGCCCAGATGAGGGCGGAGAGTCAATGAATGGCTGTTTTCGTTCCCGCCGCTGGAGGTCGTTGGCCTGCCGGCGACTTGGTGCCGGGGACGGCGCCTCCCAGATCGTAGAATTTGCCCTCTCGCTGCCGCTGCTGGTGTTATTCGTGGTGGGGATTTTCGACTTCAGTGGAGCGCTGTCCCTTAAGCAGAAGCTAACCAATGCGGCGCGCGAGGGCGCACGCGTGGCCGCTGCCGATCCTGCCAATGATCTCGGCAACGCCTCGACCCCGGCGTCTGTGATCGATGCATTCTATGTGGTGGATAACTACCTGATATCTGAAAAGATCAACGACTGCGGGCTGTCGGGACCTCCTCCGCCGACGCCGACGCAGTCCGCTCTTGCCTGGACTTACACCGCTAACGGTTCCGGCTGCCCGGCGAGCGGAATCACCCTCACCATCAACCGGGGATGCGTGGCGGCGCAAACCTCAGGCACCTACGCGGTGGACACCTGCGTCACCATTCTCTACCCATATGCCTGGCAATTCGGTGGCGTGGCTGGCCTATTCGGCGGAAGCTTTGCCCTTCCCGCTGGGATTACCACGACTGCGGTTGCGTTCAACGAGAATTGAGCGAGCGATGAGAGTTGAGGAAGCAACGAGAATTGAGGAAGCTGACGAGAATTGAGTAATCTATGCGGCCACCACTAATTCAACGCCGACGACGAAACGCTTCGCACTGCAAGCGGGAACGCGGTGTGACCATGGCGATCGTGGCCGTATCGCTGGTCGCCCTCATCGCCATGGCGGCACTCTCGATTGACTTGGGCACGCTTTACCAAGCCAAAACGGAAGCGCAACGCGCCGCGGATGAGGCAGCCCTGGCTGCAGCCAGAACGATCTCGATGGAGGGTCTTACGGGCGACCCAACCAATGCCTCCGGGTTCTGGTCGCAGATCTGTGGAGGGCCCAGCAGCCTCGCTACCCTGGCTGCGAACACGGTGGTGCAACAGAACTTAGTCGCCGGCGTTCCACCTCCCCTTCCACTCGTGACCTTCTCAGCGCCTGGAGGCGGTGCCCCAAACCAGGACTGCACCCTGTTGGGTGCGGCGGGTGGGGCGTTCGGCGTAAATCCCCAGGTCACGGTTTTAGTGCAGCGATCGAATCTGCCGATCTTCTTCGCCCGCGTTTTTTCGCTTTTAGGCGGTAACTATTTCAACACCAGTGTCGGCGCCACTGCCACGGCAGAGGTTTTCAATCCGTCGAACTCCGCCACTTACGTGGGGAACGTGATCCCAGTTCAGCCGCGCTGCGTGAAGCCGTTCATCGTTCCGAATTACGACCCCTACCTCGGCTGCAATAGCAGCGCGGGTGCGTGCCCTCAATTCGTTAATCCTGCAAATGGAAACCTTGGTAGAGCAGGGATTTCCGCCCAAAGCGGAGGTGGCGGAGGCGTGATCGGCGAAAGGTTCTGGCTATTGGCCGACTGCCGCACGACGGGGTCAACATGCACTCTGCAGGGAAGTGGACAGCCGCAAGCCAACTACAGCGGTAGCCCGTACGTCGGAGCCAACATCCAATACGTGCCTGGCCAGACCTCGTTCCAGTCGATTGCCATTACAGCCGACGGTTCGGCAGCGTGCAGTGCGGTCACTGGAAACTATGCACAAGCAATCGCCGGCTGCGACCAGTCTACGCAATACCAGTGCGGCGTGCCCGCTTCCAGTGCGACCAATCCGTATCAGGTAAACCTGAGCGAAAATCCCGTGGCAACAGGCGACACCACAAACGGAGTACAGTGCCTCATTCACGAAAACAGCATAGACCTAACCCAGACGGAAGGTCAGGACCTGCTCTTACCTCAGGGGACATTTGCGACAGGGAGCCTGCCGCCGGACTATCCCTTCCAGATTCAGGTCGGATCGCACAGTCCCCTCCTGAATGCCACGCCTCCAGTACCCAGCACCGGCCTTATTACAGCCAGCAGCTCGATCATCTCCTTACCGATTTATGACAGTCCTCCGGGCGTGAACACAATCAATCCGACCGGCCCGACTAACGTGACCATTGTGGGCTTTCTGCAGGTCTTCATCAACGTGGTTGACGCCAACGGAAACGTGTATGTGACGGTGCTGAATGTGAGCGGCTGCGGAAATGGGACCACGCCCGTTAGTTCCTACCCGTTGTACGGCACTTCTCCTGTCCCAGTGCGGCTGATCACCCCGCCGTAATCTGAGCTGACTTGATTTGCGCGCAGTCGGTGGCAGGCTGGGAGGCGATTTTACCCCAGTTATCAAAGTCCGACCCAACTCAAGAGGGCTCCGGGGCATGTCCACTAAAGGCTGGATCTATTCCCGAGCGTCCCCGGTTTGCTTGTCAGCGGGGAATCGCACGTCGCGTCTCCGGCTACGGTAGCTTTGAAGCAAGGCCAAGGGCGCGTAGGCGAAACAGACCTGCCTGAATTGGTCGAAGGCGCGTATCGCGCGATAGGCCACCTGGTCGCCAACCCTTTCTGCTAACGGGGGTAGTGCAACGTCGTCAGCATCAGTCAGAACGGAGGGCGGCCATTCGCCACTATATCGGCGCTTCCAGAGCTTCACGTAGCCCTCTATTTTCCGCCGGGTTGCTTGGTCGAGAATATCCGTGCGAGGCGTACTGACTATTTTGTCTCCGCCCACCAGAGAATGATGTGCTCCCTTGAAGATGGCAGATCGATCGGCCTCGCGGAGATCAGCCAATTCGTCGCGGTAGGGAATTTCCAGAAAGCGGCAGACCTCCCGCATGACTCTAGCGGGATCGCTGGTCAACTCTTCATAAGTCACCTGGCATACTGGTTGTCCGCGCGAGAGAAGGAGATCGACCCCACTCTTCAGAACCTGGTACCCAATCAACCCTCGCAGAAGAGCTCCTCGCTGTTGGAAGAAATGGGATCCGGATTGGGCGGCGCGCGCAACGGCATTCGCTGTCGCCACGGGATCTCGCCATTGAATGATGAAGCGCGCTTGAGGAAATAGTCTGGCGAGTGAAGGCAGGGAATCATAGTAGATGGGAGACCTGTCTCCCCAAATCACCGCACCTTTGCGGGCGGCATAGGCCTGGTGAACGGCGGTAAACGCTGTGGGATAGTCTGCCACTCCGCGAGGCACATCGTTCACGATGATTCCATGCCGGGTTAATGCGCTAGCCCAGAATTCCCAACGCGCTCCCCAATCGCAATAAGCTGCGGGTTTGCGAAACACAGAGCGCAACAGCCAAAGGTCCGCCTCAAAAGTCAGTGCGACCTGGGGATGCTTGTTCAGGAGGGCGTAAAGAAGTGAGGAGCCACTGCGCCACATGCTCACGACGAACAGTGGCCCCGCAGCCAGACCCGCGGCGGATTTCGAAGACTCATACGCTGTTGGCTTCATGACCTATTGCGGCCGTAGCCTTCTCAGCGCCTCGCCCGTGGCTGCGCCGTGCAACTTCACTTCTACCTTGTCTTCCACCGTGTCATAGTACTGCTTCAGAATCGCGATTACCTCGGGTTGGGAGAACTCCGCCGGAACCGGCTTGCCTTCACTCATCAGCTTGCGAAGCAGCGAACCGGAAAGCAGGAGTCTGGCGCCACCCTTGTAGTCGCCATTGTCGTCGATCACGGCTTGGCTCTCGTGGGGACAGGTCTTCATCGAAGCCATGCGCCCGCACTCATAGCAGTAGAAGGTCCAGTCCATGCAAAGCGGCTGGATCGCGAGCGCCCCCGGCGGGATTTCGTTGAAGATCTTTTGCGAGTCAAACGGTCCGTAATAGTCGCCCACGCCGGCGTGGTCGCGTCCTACGATCAGGTGCGAACAACCATAGTTCTGACGGAAAGTGGCGTGGAGCAAGGCTTCGCGCGGGCCGGCGTAGCGCATCTCCAGCGGGTGGCCGCCTTGGATTATGCGTTCCTTGCGGAAGTACTTGGTTACCAGCGCATCGATTGCTTTCACGCGGACATCGGCCGGAATGTCGCCGGGCTTGAGTTTGCCCAGCGACTGATGCACGTACACTCCGTCGGAGACTTCGATCGCAATCCAGGCCAAATAAGCGTGCGAATTGTGCATCGGGTTACGGAGCTGCAGACACGCCACCGTGCTCCAGCCGCGATCGGCAAAAAGCTTGCGGGCTTCCGCAGGGCGCTGATAAATCCCTTTGAACTCTTCCGGGAAGAATGACTCGGAGAGCGCTTTCACCGGCCCGGCCAGATTTACTGGCCCTTGTTTCATCACCTTCTGCACGCCCGGATGCTTCGGGTCGTTGGTGCGGAACACCTGCTGGCACTCATGCTCCTTATCGAAAGGGTACTTCTCGTTCACTCTCATGGTGCCCACCAGCGCGTCGGTCGCTGCGTCCCACAGGGCCACTTCTTCGCCTTGGCGAATAGATTTCGCCAGGGCCTCCTCCGCCGAGAGCGTGATTGGGATGGGCCAGAACAGACCATTCTTGCTGGGCAGCTTGTAGTCGTCGCAGCAGCTTTTCCAGTCGTCCTTGCCCATGAAACCATCGAGCGGAGTGAAAGCGCCAATGCCCATCATGATCAGATCGCCGGTTTCACGGCTGGTCAGGGGAATCTTCTTCAACCCCTGAGCTTTCCGGGTCTCTTCTCGGTTGGCTTCGCCTTCCATCAAGAGCGGCTTCAGTTCAGAACTGCCGTGCGGTGGAAGGAGTTTGCTCATCCTGTGATCCTAGTACTCGCTTATCGTTTGGTGTATCCCAGTCGATGATTTTGAGTTGAGACGCAACGATCTTGTATTCGAGGCTGTAGGCCTTGAAAGAAAATGAGTCAAGAAATGTGCAAAACGTCGCGATCTTCTCGCTTTCTTGCTCGATACAGCGCATGGAATAACCAAATTCAGATTGCAGCTGCAAACTGCTGAGCGCCGATTTCCGGGCTGATTTCCGCGGAAGATGAACATGCTCAACTAAGTATGGCCAACCCCAGGAATATCGTGATGCCCTGACATAGGGAAGCGCAAAATCGGCAGAATAGGTCTCCAGCCGTCGAGGGCTGCCTCGCCACAGTTGTTCAACCAGCTGGGTCCTTCCTGTCTCACTCGCGCTGAAGACGATGCGGCCAGCCACACTGAAGACCTCTGAATCAATTCGAGTACGGCAATACCACGCTTCAAGATAATTCCCACCGCTGTGAGCGGCCAGAAACGCCACCAGCTGTTTCAACTGAGAACTGCGCTCCACATTAAAGTTAGGAAGCTGACCTGGAAGATCAGCAGGCACTAACTTGACGACATAAAAGCTCTGGAGGCCTCGCCGAAAATCGTCTCGAATATCGGACCCGATATCACTAACCAATCGACGCACTTTGCTTCTTGGATAACGTCGGATATCCGCGGCCAGCTCGTCTGCGGAGATGAAACCAAAATCTACGAGTGCAAGATATTTCCTCCATTTCATTGGTACTGCCGGCACGCTGATGTTCATCCGACGCGAGATTTCCCCTGCATGTGGACCATAATCAACTGCAACGCGTCCGCGTGATCGCGCATGCGCCCCTGTCGAAAAGATGAAAGGAATTCGCTGCAGTAGAACTCACGCTGCTCGTGTTTCTCCTTGGAATGACCGCGCGCCAGAGGAGTCATCAGACGTTCAGGAAGCGATTCTAAATAGCGCACATAATCCATCGTGAAGCCGTTAAGGTCAGGGGTGCGTTCGCTGCATAGAGGATCGGTGGGATGACAAAGTGCTCTTCCCAACCAAACACCGTACTGGAGTGTCATTCGTATCCCGGTGAAACCGAGCCGGTCGAGAGTATCACTATCACGGACGCACACGGCCTCCCTCGGCAGCGGATCCGGGAACGCAAGCTCCGCCTCATGGTAGCGAATCGTGGTCAAGAGAAGATCTCGAACACTAGCCAGTTCGGGCATCTCCTCGCATAATGCCGAGGCCATCTGCAGAGATCGCTCGATGTGTCCTGTTCTACCGACGTCGGGGCGCATTCCTGCGTCATGGAGATAACAACCTGCTCCCACAACAAGAGGATCAGCTCCTAACGCTGCGGCAAGCTGGAGTCCCATCGAATATACGCGCATGGCATGATCGGGACCGTGGCCATGGATCTTATTTGGCTCCCAACAGTGGCCCACCGCCCCCCAAACGCGCTGATGGACGGTGTCAACTTCAGTCGTTAGCATAGGCTCTTCCAACTGGCGTGTCCCAGCGTCTCCACGGTTGAACGAAGATTGTCGTTCAGTATGTGACGGCGCCAGTCCCAGAGCGGATCGGGAAGTCCAATCCGCCTCGCTATTTCAGACCTGATGAATAGCCTTGCAAGACTGACAATCCGGTCGGCAACAATGCGTTCGCCGGCGCAACTCTCGAAGTAGATGTACTCTTCATCGCGAGCGGCCCAGTAGGATAGATCAGAGAGACTGGCAATCGTGGTTGTATTGAAGTTCAGGAGGGAGTCGTGAAAGTCGATCGCGGCGGGCACGAAATGCAAGTGTGCGTGCGTAACATGATCACCGCGCTCGGCGAGCGAACTGGTGCCGTGCTCAAGAAGAACTGGCGGGCCATAGTGCTCTGATATAACCGTGCGCGTCGCATTCACAACGCTTGAAAACTCGTCCCGCGCGGCATCTTCAACCGCGCCATAGCAGAGAATGTGGGCTTTCGGCACAATCATCACATGGCCAGGCACAAGCGGGCTGATATCGGCCATGACGACAAATCGGTCGGTTTCGTGCAAGATGCGTGAATCGATGTCCGCATCGCAAAAGTCGGGCAGCTGGCCACTTTGGATTTCTCGACAAAATGGGCAGTTCACCATTAGAACCATCCCCGGCTCCTACCGGTCATTTCGAAAGTAGCGATCCATTGCAAGTTTCAAGCGGCAAGTTTCAAGCGCCGAGTTTCAAGCGCCCCGCAATGTGCTCGCGCACATCCAGTCTTAGGTCGCCTCCAAAGCAGCATCGTCCTCATCCGTCTGTGCCGTTCCTGTAAACGTGGGTTGGAAGACTCGATGAACTCCGGCTAGCTTTCGGTGCAGCGACTGCGAGACGCTTATATTCACCCGTGAACCGTTGAATAACCTCTCGCAGTGGCCGGTTGCGCCAATCCCACAACTCTGGCGTACCCAACGCTTGACAGGCAATTCGCCTCAGCAGTTGGCTGGGCACCTCTTGCGACAGTCCGATACCATGACTTCGGTGCCCTTCCCTTTGGTAGTAAAAATAGGGAACCTGTGCGTCTTTGAAGCGTCGCACCTCGCTGATCGACCCCAGTTCACCGAATGCGAATTTCTCGCTTAAGACAGGGTATAAGTCTTCGGCAAGAGGCATCAGGTGCAGGTGAGCATGATCGATGCATGCGCCCCCACGCTGGCAACGATTGAGGGCGCCATGTTCCATCATGGTGATAGGGTGCTCACAAATGTTGTGCAGTTTGTCGAGGACATTGCTTCTGAAGGCTTCCAGTTCGGGGAACAGGTGCTCGGGCACATACGCAAAGCTGTGAAAGTGTTCTTTGGAGATAATCAGCGTGTACCCAAAGACAAAGTGGCCCAAAGCCGCCTTGGCGTAGAAATTCTCGGATTCATCGATGATTTCGTCCTCCGGATTTGAGGGGTTAGTTATCTCTTGTATGGAACAAAACAGACAATCCATCCGGAGTCCCCTTCCTGACTTCGAAAACGGCCACCATTGTACGCGCATCTCGCCTGTTCGTTAACAGTTTTGCGGCTTCGACCCGCAACCTGATTTCGGGTCCGCTGCCCGTTCACCCTAAGCTGCATCAATTGCTTTTTCGTCCGTCGCTTGACGCCGGGAGTCATTGGTGACAGAATTCCCGCACTGGTCTCTGGCTCGAGTGTAACGCGAGCCACCTCCTCCCCAGAACGAATTGCCGCGCGCAGACGCGCGTCGCATGGGCGCGTCCAGCCGGCAAGGATCCCAGGGAACTTCAAGCAGTATCCGAATGTTCGTTCGAGGAGAAATGTCATGAGCTGTGGACTCCACCAAATCTTCCCGCAAAGCATTTCGCGCCCGACCGGCGCGGTCGTTTTGATCGCAGCCTTTATCGCAGTCCTCACCACGACGCTGCCCGTGCTCGCGCAGACTGAAAGCGTGCTCTACAACTTCTGCGCGCGCGCGAAGTGTGTGGATGGAGCATATCCCGAGGGCAGTCTGGCCCTGGATTCCAAAGGCAACCTTTATGGTGCGACCCAGGAGGGCGGCGTGTCTGGTTATGGCACGGTGTTTCGGCTCACTCCGGCGGGCCAAAAGATGATCCTCCACGTGTTCGCGGGCGGAAGTGACGGCGATTATCCCTCCGGGGGAGTCGTCATGGATCACAGCGGAAATCTTTACGGCGTCACGAACCTTGGCGGAGCTTACGGCGACGGAACCGTCTTCGAAGTTACCCGCACCGGCACCAAGACGACCCTCTACACTTTCGATACGGCCAGCGGCGATGGGAAAGGCCCGGTCGGAGGAGTCATCCTCGACAGCCAAGGCAATCTCTACGGTGTCACCATGAACTTTGGCGCATACGGAGGCGGCAACCTCTACAAGATCAGTCCTGGTGGCACTGAGACCATTCTGCACTCCTTCGGAGGCCCCTATGGAAACGGCGTGGACGGATACCTGCCGCAGGCGGGCGTGATTCTCGACAAGAGCGGCAACCTCTACGGCACGACCGGCTACGGCGGAGATAACGACGTGGGCGTGGTATTCGAGTTGAGCGCCAGCGGGGTCTACACAATCCTGTACGAGATGGCGCCGAACGGCGGCCCCGCGCTGCCCTATGCCAGCCTATTGCTCGGACCCAAAGGTGTGCTTTACGGCACGACTTTTGCGGGTGGCACGGATGACCTGGGAACCGTGTTCAGCCTGACGCCTAGCGGCAGCGGTTCGTGGACCGTCGATACGCTGTGCAGCTTCTCAACCACGGTGGGCGAGAAACCGCTGTCGGGGGTGATGGCCAAAAACGGGAAACTCTATGGTACGACGTCCATCAAAGGGGAGGGCGGGTTCGGCAGCGTGTTCGAACTCGATGGCAGCGGAGCGCTGACGACCGTAACCAACTTCAGCGGAACCGGCACGGGATCGGAGCCTGCGGGCAACCTGCTGGTGGATTCCGACGGCAACCTGTATGGCGTGGGGTTTGAAGGCGGCACGTTTGGTGGCGGCGTAATCTATATGATCACGCCGTAGGATCAGAAGGATTCTCACAGGTCGCAACCTTGCGACTTTACCTGTGGCATCGAAGAGTGTTCCCCGCTGCCTGGTGTTTGAATTGCCGGATGGGACTGAACTGCCCCCAGAAGGTGCTTGCTGCGGACACTGCACCCGGTATCATTCTGATCGACGGTGGCGAGCGGCAAACCTGACCGTCGAATCCTCCCTAAACATTACTGTGCCAGACTAGTGACTTTAGTAATACCACTACTGAGCCATTCCCCAGTCCTTCATGCCATTGGTACTATGCGTTTGGTTACGGGAGTTAGACTTCCGGCCACATTTTCCCCTTCCACGGCGCTTACGAAGCTCGACAACCCCCAAAGGCTTCAGCGCTCCTCCCCCGATAGAAGAAAGCGCAATTTGCTGTCGCGCAGTGTTAGGGAGACAGCCATCATCCTTTGCAGAGGCAAACTTATGCGTTCAAGCCGTGCCTACATCGCGTTCATTGTGGCTCTTTTCGCACTGACTCTGGCCAATACTGCCTTCGCGAACTCCGTGACCATGACCTATGAAGGTCATGCGGGAGCGGGGTCGATCGACGGTTCGCCCTACATCGGCTATCCCTACTACTTCTCGATCAATGGTAGTTCCCAATACACCGCGCTGCTGTGCGACAGCTATGACAATAACGTGACTCCGGGCCAAACGTTTCGGGCAACCGCCACGCCGTTTCTGCAAGGCATTGCGACCAGCATGTTCGGTCCTGGGATGACCGAGGACTACAAGGCTGCCGGCCTGATCTTCAAGAGCATGCTTGCGGGCAAACTCGACCGTGCGCAAGCGCAGTGGGCGATTTGGGGCTTGTTCTCTGCCAACGCCCAGAACAACCGGTTCTTCACCACGATTGGTGGCAGCGGCATTGACGCGACCTATCTGGCTCTGTCGTCGACCGCGTCCAATAGTTCGTACAACGGCCTGGTGCTCTACACCCCGTTGGGCGGAGGACCCGGCATTGGACCGCAGGAATACATCGGATACAGCTCCGTCCCCGAGCCGACGACTCTGACGCTGCTTGCCACCGGCCTGATCGGTCTTGCGGGAACCATTCGCCGCAAAGCCAAGGCGTAAGACAGGCGAAAGCACAAGAAACACTTGGTAATGGCACTCATGTGCCATTTACGGACTATGGTTATTGAGACTAAAGTCTCTCAACAACAGGGACGCCCCGGACAGGTTGTTCGCGGGTTTTTGATCGAGTCCGGAAGCCCGCCGCTTCATCACCGTCGGCACAACTTGAGAGGATCCCATTGAGTTTGTGTGGCCGAGAGCAAAAGAGCTTTCCAGGACTTATGCAGCAAGGAAAACATCGTCGTTGTAGCTGTGTCTCAATAAAAATATCCGACCTCGGGGAGAACTGAAGAATGGCCCAGCATGCGATTCCATTGCCGGAGAACTCGGAAAAGATACGTGTTCTTGCCGCTGAAAGCACCCGGATGAATAGTCAGCTGCTCGCCGAAGCCTTGGCGCAGGATGGCCAATTGCAAGTTTCGGGGATTGAACCAAAGCAAGCGTCGATTCTGGCAGCCGTAGCTCAGCAAAAACCCCATGTAGTCCTGGTGAGTTCCGCTTTGGAGGAATCCACCACTCAGGGCTTCGATCTGACCCGTAAAGTCTGCGCCGCCCGCCCGGAGACCCGAGTCATACTTTTGATGGACACGTCCAACCCCTCTGCCGTAGTTGAGGCTTTCCATTGCGGCGCACAAGGGGTGCTCTCGCGCACCGAGTCCTCGAAAACCCTTGCCAAGTGCATTCACAGCGTCTATCGAGGACAGGTGTGGGCAAACAGCGCGCAGTTAACCTATTTGCTGGAGGCCCTGCGTGAATCGAAACCGCTACAACGCGTGGACTCCACGATCCTTTCCAAACGTGAGCAAGATGTGGTCCGCTGCATAGCGGAAGGATTGTCCAACCGCGAGATCGCAAGTTCTTTGGGTCTGACCGAACATACAGTCAAGAATTATGTATTCCGCATTTTCGACAAGTTGGGCGTTTCCAGTCGGGTGGAGGTTGTGCTGTATGTTTTTCGTTTTCGCAGGGACCTGATTAGTCCCTCGTGCCCGACGGCACCTGTGTTCAGTGCTCCACAGCCTGCGCGAGCGCGCAGGGCATCAAAGCCCGTACTGCACCTCTGGCAGTGAAAAGGGCAGTGGAGCCTATAAGAGAAGTAGACGCCGGGTTCGTATCGAATCAATTCACTGCCAGCCGAAGCTTTGCGCAGCCATTTCGCCAATGACGCGTCCGATCGGAATCGACGCCGTCGCGGCGGGAGATGGAACGTTGAGAACGTGCAGCATCCTGCCCGAAGGCACAAACTGAAAATCATCCACCAGTGAGCCATCGCAGGCAACGGCCTGGGCGCGCACTCCAGAGCCGCCGGGGAGCAAATCCTCTCCGCGCAATTCGGGGACCAGGCGCTGCAAGGCGCGAACGAAGGCAGGTTTGGAAAACGAACGCTGGAATTCGTTCAGTCCGCTGCGCCAATGCTTCGCCGCCATACGCCAGAATCCCGGGAAGCCCAGGGATGACGCCAGGTCGCGCAGCTTGAAGTCGGTCCGCCGGTAGCCTTCGCGGCGAAACGCGAAAACGGCGTTGGGGCCGGCGTCAACAGTGCCGCTTACGCGGCGCGTGAAGTGCACGCCGAGGAACGGGAACCGCGGATCAGGCACGGGATAGATGAGGGCTCGCACCAGCGTCGAGCGCTGAGGAACTAGATCATAGTATTCGCCGCGAAACGGAACGATCATCACTTGCGGGTCAACTCCGGCCATACGGGCGATGCGATCGCTGAATAATCCGGCGCAGTTAATCAGATTGGGCGTAGAGAATGCCGGACCACTGGTCTCGACCACTACTTCAGCGGTAAGTGGCCGCAGTCCGGTCACCGCGGTGGAAGTCAGAATTGTTCCCCCCTGCGCTCGAATCAGCCCGGCGTATTTGTCGCACACGGCCGCGTAATCGGTGATGCCGGTGGAGGGCACGACCAGCGCGCGCAGTCCACTGGCGTGGGGTTCAATTTCGCGCAACGCATCCGTGCCGATGAGGCGGAGTCCAGTGAGCCCGTTCGCTTCGCCTCTGCGCTGCAGTTCTGCCAGGCGGGGAAATTCCCCCTCGTGCGTCGCTACGATGACTTTGCCGCAGACCTGGTGGGCGATGCCATGCTGGCGGCAGAATTCCACCATGGCTTGTGCGCCTTCGACACAGAGTTTTGCCTTCAGTGATCCGGGCTTGTAGTAAACGCCGGAATGAATGACTCCGCTGTTGTGACTGCTCTGATGGCGGCCGACGCGATTTTCTTTTTCGAGCACGAGCGGGTGCAGGTGCGGGAAGCGCCGCGTAATCTCGAGCGCGACGGCGAGGCCAACAATGCCTCCGCCGACGATGATGACCTTGTGGCTTGAATCGGCCATGACCGGGGATGGTGCTGTCACTATTGGCTCACCACCAGCGTTACTGTGGAAGGCGCCTGAATACTCAGCGTTCCCGATGTGCCGGTTACGGTAATGGTATAGGTGCCGGGCTGCGTGCCTTGCTGCTGGCCGCCACCACCACCGTTGGTTCCTCCTGCTCCACAAGAGGGAAGCAAAACCGCCAGCAGGAACAATGCGAGCAGGGAAGCGGGCAGCGCAAGCTTCGAGCGCTTTCCGCGGTCTCCTCTGGTTCCTAGCAGAGCAAGTCCGGGTAACGCCAGCCATAAAGCGTAAGAGAAGACTGCATGATCCTGCCCGCTCGGCGCAAGGCTCGCCGAACTGGAGGTGGTGGAGATTGCCATCACCACTGCGGCTGAGCTGTTGCCTGGCGTCACCTGGTTGGGGGTGAAACTGCAGAGCGATATTGTGGGAGCGCCGGAACAGGACAAACTTACGGCATTGGTGAACGACGAGCCAGCGGGCAGCACGTTGAAATTGTAGCTGGCCGATTGTCCTGGGGCTATGGTCTGGCTGGTAGGCGTGAGCGAGCCGAGGGTGAAATCCTGGTATACAGTCAGCACGATCGGGAGTGTATTGCTGGGTGCGCCGGTGACATCCTGCGTATTGATGTTGATGTTGTACGGGCCAGGAGTAGCGTTGTTGGGAACATTGATGGTGGCGGTTGCGGCTGCGGAGGCCGCGGTGTTAATCGTGATTGGATTGGTGGGGCTGATCGAGCATTGCGCGCCGGGCAGCGCCGAGGCGTCGCAGGTGACGTTGACCTGGCCGCTGTAAGAATTTGTGGAACTGATGGTGAGGCTCTCCAGCACTTGACCGCCGGGCGCCGAAGAAGGTGTGAGCGGACCCGTGACCAGAAAATCGCCGACATTGAACGGCACCGAAAGAGAATTCGTGGTCGAACCCGATGTGCCCTGCACCGCGAGCTGGTAACTGCCGGCGGTGAAACTGGTTCCGTTGATGACGAGATTGACCGTGGCCGGGAATGTGCTGACCGACGTGGGAGTGATGCTGCAACTGTTGGCTCCGAAGGTGGGTGGGCAACTCAGGCTGACCGTCGCGCTGAAGCCGTCCTGTGAGGAGATTGCGATCGGGCCGCTGGTACTGGTGCTGCCAAGCTTCACATTCGGGAAGGCGGTGGGCTCGCTGAGAATGAAGTTAGGGTTGGTTGTGACCGTCATGGTGAACGACGCGGTCGCGGGAGCCGGCGCTCCGGAGGTTGCAGCTTGCAGCGTGACCGTGTAATTGCCTGTGGCGGTTCCGAACGGCACAGTGAGGGTTGCGGTGGCGTTCACGGGTGATGCGGATGTTGGATTCACCACCGCTCCCGGCGTGAAACCGCATGCCGCGCCGGTGATGCTGGGGCTGATCGAGCAACTGAGGGTTACGCTTTGATTGAACGTGCCTTGCACCGTAACTTGAAAACTAACTGGCGGCGAGGTATCGCCGCGAGGCTCGGTGATGGCAGCTGGCGAAGGAGTGGTCAAGGCGAAATTTACCACATGCAAGGTGAGGGCGACGGTGTTCGTCGTGTTATTGGGATCGGAGCCAGCGCCTTGCAGGTTGAAGTAGTAGTCGGCGACGCTGCTGGTGCCTGCGGCCAGCAGGAACGCCACGCCGGTTGCTGTCGGCGTGAGACTCACCGGACTCGGAGTACATGGGCTGGGAGGACTGGAAGAGCCTGGCGCGCAGCTCAACTCAACTGAGTTGTCATATCCGTTCACTGCGGTTATGGTGCCGTTGAAGGTGGCTGTGGTTCCGATGAAGGCAGTCAGAGGAGAGCTCGGAACCGCGATTTGGAAATCCGGCGAGGCAAGCAGATTGAACTGCCACACGCCGCGGCCGTAGGTGGAGGCCCGCAACAACTTCTGGCCGCCGGAGTTGAAGATCCCGAGCGCGGTGACGGCCACATTTGGCAGAAATCCGCTTGAGCCGCCCGTTGGATTTGGAATCGGTCCTACTTCCGTCCACGCGGCCGAGGACGTGGAACTCTGGAAGACACCAACGTCGGTGCCCACGTAGACGATGTGCGCGCCCCGATCAACGACCACTGCGTTCGTCGGGGAGTCGGGAAGCGGGCTCGTGCCTCCGAAGCCGGTCCAGTCCGTCCATGTAGCCCCGGCATTGGTGGTCTGCCAGACGTGTCCGGGGCCGCCAGTGAAGCCCATCACCGTGACGTAGGCCGTGTTGCCGGTGGGGTCGGAGGTGTCGATGGCAACGGCGGAAATTGGGAACTGATTAGGATTGATGCTGTTGCCACTGGGCCCGTTCATGGTGACGTTGGCGAAGGTGGAAGTGGTGCCGGAAACCGCAGTGGCGTTTGTGGTGACCCAAACATTTCCGCCGATGGGCGCTGAAGATTCAATCGGGCCCAGGCCGTCGGTGGTGGCGTAAATTATCTGCGAGCCGTTCGCGTTGGTGGGACCGCCGGCGGCCAGGGCGCGAACCACGTTGACCTCATCGCCCGAGCAAGTTCCGGTACCGAGCGTATCGAAATTGAGGCTTAGTAAGGTAAATGTGCCGCCCGATCGCGGGCCGCTCCACACGCGGCAGGTTCCCACCAGCACGGCGGTCGTTGACTGCGGATCGAGAATGTACGGAAAATAGAACGATCCATCGTCGCCCCCCACGCTGCCGCTGCCGACGACCTCCGTGAACAGGCTATCGGTGCAGTTCACCCCGGACGAACATTCCAGAATGTTCAGCGTGCCTGACCCCGTATCCGGATTCGAGGCAAACCAGTTGCCGGTGTTGGGGTCGATGGCGTTGTAGCCGCCGTCGCCGCCCAACACATTTCCCCAGCTCGAACTTGTCGTGGCCGTCGCGGTTGCGGGAGAGCCGTTATCCTGCGTGCCGCCTAGAATCATACCGACATTGGTGGGATGCTCGGAGAAGCTGACGAACTGGGTCATGGAGCCCAGGTTCTGATTGAGGTCGTCGAATAGATTGGTGCTGGAACATGAACCGGTGGTGAGGCCGGTGAATCCGTCGAGCGCGCGATAGATGCCGCCGTCGTTAGCGAAATACATCAGCTCGTTTCCCGACGACAGGATGCTGTAAGCCAGGGCGTGCTGGTCGGGATGCACGTGCGCCAGGGCTGAAAGCGGATCGCACCCGTAGACGTGCGTGAGATTCATGAACGCCGTGGCCGAACACGTGGGGTTGGCGGCGCTGATGGAGCACTTATAAAGATTGATCGCACCCGCATATAGGTCTGAGGCGGAAGTACCGTTCGGCACGGCCAGCAGTTCCAGGTTGTAGAATCCCTGGTCCACTCCGCAACCATCGCTGTCGCCGCAGTTGATGATGCCGCTATCGCTGATTTGCGTCCACGAAGCGCCACCGTTTGTGCTCTGCCAGATGCCTTGATCTACCGGACTGCCGGTGGAACCAAGCGAAACAAACCATACATACATCTCATTGCGTCCCGGCACGACCGTAATTTCGCCGCGATAGATAGGGCAGGTGGTGACGTAGCTTTGAGGGCAGGCAGTTGTGCTCAACAATCCCGCAGCACCTGGCTGGGTGGCGAGGCGGGTCCAGTTCAAACCGTCCGGAGAAGAGTAGAAGCCGTGATAGCGTTCCGCCGCGAAGAACAAACTGGCGGCTGCGTTGTACACAACGGATGTTGCCGAAGTTGACTCGCTTGCTCCGGAGAAGAGAGCGTCGTAGGTCCAGGTTTGCCCGGCGTCGGTGGAAGTGTAGAGGCCGCTGTAGGTGCCGGTGGTGAGCGCGCCACCGATTTCGCCTTCCGAGGTGGCCGCCATGGCCGCAACCACCGTGCTAGTCTGTCCGGTAGCGGTGCTGAAGGCATGCGTTGTGGCGCCCAGTCCGCTGAGAGAGTATGCGCCGCCGTTCGCAGTGGGAATTAGCGCCCACGTACTGCCGCCGTCGGCGGAACGCAGCATGCCAAGGCCAAAGTAGGAGTCGGCGGAATTGTCAGCCTCGCCCGTTCCCGCCAGAACCACGCTCTGGGCGGGATTGGTGTTTCCGGGCTGAATCACAATGGAGCCTATCGAGAGTGTGGCCTGGTCGTCGGTGACGGGGGCCCAGGTGACGCTGTTGGCTATGCTGGTCGCCGCGTTGGTGGACTGCCACACTCCGCCTTGCGCTCCGCCGATGTAAACCGTGTTGCCGGTAGGGTCGGCGGGATCGATTGCCACGGCGGTTGCCCGGCCGGAGACCTGATTGTAGTTTTGAAATCCCTCGCCGGTCGCGTCGGAAGCGAGCGGCACTGGACCCAGGGGAGTCCATCCGCTGGAAGACGCTGATGACTGAGCGTTAGCGTGGGCGGTTTGAGCACGGGCGCGGCGCGCGGCACGCGCCTGTATTTTCGCCTGATATGCCCGGTAGCGCAGCTCGGCGGAAGACTTTCCGGGAACCACGCGGCCGCGCAGGAACCATTCTGCGCGTTGCTGCTCGTGATCGGCATCCGCGTCGGCAATGGGAGTTTCGGGCGTAGTTTTCTTTGCGCCCTGCGCAAGCGCGGTTGAGATCAAAGAAAATAACACCAATGCGAGCAGGGAAGCGCGAACTACGCGGCCGAACCTGAGAAGGGTCATAGACGGTCAACTATCTGGCCAGTATGGGAGGGCCAAGGCGTGCGGTCAAAGCAAAAAGCGCATAAAGTCTGGCCTCGGACCATTCCGGGAAACTTAGGGCGCGTCGTCCCTGTACAATTTGCAACGGTTTCATATTCGATTGCGAATTTTCGAGGTGCGCTCATGCCGATGCGGCGTTGCGTTTCATTTAGTCTGATTATTTTTCTGGCGCTGGCGTCTGCGGCTTCGATCCCGCGAGCTGAGTCTGCGGACCGCGAGATCACTGTGGCGGCAGCGGCAGACTTGAGCAATGCCCTGCAGGAAGTTGCCAACAATTACCAAAAGCAAACCGGCGTCGCCGTGAAGCTTTCTTTCGCAGCATCTGGAGCGTTGACCCAGCAGATTCAGAATGGCGCGCCGTTTGACGTTTTCTTTTCCGCCGACATGGATTATCCCCGGCAGCTAATCGCGGGAGGCCAGGCCGAGGGCGCAACGTTGTATCGCTATGCAGTAGGGAGGTTGGTATTGTGGGTTCCAGCGGATTCGCCGCTCGACGTCGAACACAGGGGGATGGATGTTTTGTTGGATCCGTCGGTGAAGAAGATTTCGATAGCGAATCCACAGCATGCCCCTTACGGACGCGCCGCTGCCGCTGCTCTGAAGCATTATGGCTTGTACGAAAAAGTCAGCGACCGGCTGGTGCTGGGAGAAAACATTTCGCAGGCGGCGCAATTTGTGGAGTCCGGCAACGCGCAGGTTGGCTTCGTTGCGCTGGCTCATGCCATAGCGCCCGCGATGCAGGGTAAGGGGAAATATTGGATGGTCCCGGCCGAGGCATATCCGCCGCTGGATCAGGGCGTGGTACTGATTTCGCACTCGCCGCACCGGCAGGACGCGGCGGCCTTTCTGGAATATGTGAAGTCCGCGGAGGTCGCGGCGCTGCTGCGGCGCTATGGCTTCAGCCTGCCCGAGCAGAACGGCGACCAGAAGTAGGGAAGTAGCGGAGAGAAATATTGATCGACTGGCAGGCATTCCGGCTCACGATAGAACTGGCGGTAGTGGTGTCGGCCCTTCTAGTCGTCGTGGGCCTGCCCTTGGCTTACTGGATCGCCTACTCGCGCTGGCGCTGGAAGTTCGTTGTAGAAGCGATGGTCGCCTTGCCGATTGTTCTGCCGCCGACCGTGCTCGGATTCTACGTCCTGGTCGCTCTTGGTTCCCGCAGCCCACTGGGACGCTGGTGGCAGTCTTTGACCGGGCACACTTTGGCATTTACCTTCACGGGACTCGTGATCGGCTCGATCCTTTACAGCCTGCCGTTTGCGGTGCAGCCCTTCGCTGCTTCGTTCTCGTCGGTCGACCGGAAGTTGCTCGCAGCCTCCGCTACGCTAGGGGCTTCACCGCTGCGCACCTTCTGCCGCGTGGTGGCTCCGCTTTCCGCACCGGGCCTCGTCACCGGCGTGGTCCTCGCGTTCGCGCACACCATGGGCGAGTTTGGAGTGGTGCTGATGATTGGAGGCAATATTCCGGGCGTGACGCGCACCGTCTCCATCGGTATTTACGATCAGGTGCAGGCTTCGAACTATGCCTCGGCGAATGCCATGGCGTTGCTGCTGCTGGTGTTCTGCTTCGCCGTGCTGACGCTGGTTTACCGGCTGAATCGGAGAAGCGCTCATCCTGGGCCGCCCGATCAAAGATTATCGGCGATGGGTCCGGTCAAATAAGCGAGACTCGATGCCTACGTCTGCGCAAGCGAAACCGGCAAACCCAACTCTGAGCGCACGAATTCGCAAGAGCTTTCCTTCCGCGAAGCGCGAGTTCTCTCTTGATGTGGAATTCAACGCTGCGGCGGGATTCACCATATTATTTGGCGCGTCGGGCGCGGGAAAAACCACGCTGCTCGACTGCGTGGCGGGGCTCACCACTCCGGACGCAGGACGAATTGCCGTGGGTGACCGCGTTTTGTTCGATACGAATGTTGACACGAATATTCCCGTGGCCAGGCGCGGTGTGGGATATGTCTTGCAGGATCTCGCACTGTTTCCGCATCTGACCGTCGAACAGAATACGGAATATGGCTTGGCGCACCTACCGCGCCCTGCGCGCAAACAGCGGGCCGCGGCGATGCTGCAGGAGTTTCGCATCGACCACTTGCGCCAGCAGCGCCCGGCGCAAATCTCAGGCGGAGAACGTCAGCGCGTGGCGCTGGCGCGAGCGCTCGTGACCGATCCCTGCGTGCTTCTGCTCGACGAACCGCTTGCCGCTCTGGATGCCCCGACCAAAGCGAAGATCCTCGACGATCTCAGGCGATGGAATCAGGCGCATCGCATCCCGATCCTCTACGTCACGCACAGCCGCGAAGAAGTGATGGCGCTGGGCGAGCGTGTCCTAGTGATGGAAGACGGCCGCATTATCGCGCAGGGCACGCCGCATGAAGTATTGCGCGCTCCGCTCCAGGAGACTGTGGCGCAGTTGGTCGGCTTCGAAAATATTTTCGATGCCGCGGTGGAATCCATCCACGAAGAGCGTGGCACCATGATTTGCCGTTTATCAGGCGGCGAGGCCGGTAGCAGCGTGTTGCTGGAGACGCCTCTGATTTGTGCAGAAGTCAGCTCACCGCTGCGCGTGGGTGTTCGTGCGGGCGACATTCTGCTGGCCATCGCAAAACCGCTGGGGCTAAGCGCTCGTAACGTGATTGCCGGGCGGGTCATCTCGCTGGAAAGGCGCGACATGATCATTTCTGCGCGCGTGGATTGCGGAGTTGAGATGGAGGTCTACTTGACTCTGGCGGCGCGCGATGCCTTGGAACTTGCGGCTGGGCGCGAAGTGTGGCTGGTGATCAAGACGTATTCGTGCCATTTAATGCGGAAGTAAGAAGTCAGAATGCAGAAGTCAGAAGTCAGAAGTCGAAAAATTGCAGAAGCCTTGGTTCTTTACTTCTGCATTCTGACTTCTGCATTCTGCATTTCCTGTCGCTCGATTTCAATTACAGCGATCCACTGGCCCTGGCGCTGCTCTGAGAATACGATTCGGCCGCCGAGAATCTGGGCTGTGGCGGCGGGCGGCAGGTCACGATGAAAGCCGAAGAAACGTGACTTCAGTTCTTGCCAGGCTCGCGAGCGATCCCACGGCTTCGGACCAGGCTCGTACTTCGTCGAGAAAACCAGGGCGACTTCATAGTTCGAGCGATAGTCGGCCGCGGAGAGTACTTCATCAAGAGAGAAATCCTCAATACGCACCACCCGCAGCGGCCGCGTTGTGTAACCGAGCCAGGGGCGCGTTATTTCGTCGGAGGCCGGCCACGCCGTGAGCACCCGCGCCATGGGGTAACGGGCTTCCAGGAAGCGCTCGCCATCTTCATGCATCACGACATAGTCCCGGTAGGCGAGATTATCCTCGGGCGAGAATCCGTAGGGAGGATTCCAGAACCAGGCCGCAACAAAGGCCAGCGCAACACCCGCTACCACCACGGGCCAGAAAATCAGCCTGCGCCACAGCGTGGAGACAGAAAGAATGATGACCAGCGGCACCGCCGGCAGCATATAGCGAGCCAGCACCGCGCCTCCAATCAACGCCATTGCTACCCCATACGTGAGCACGATCACATAGAAAACCATTTGCACCGGGACGCTGATGCGCGGGCGCACGGAATCGGAATCCCGCTGTGGCGGCAGCATCCACATGGCAAGCAGCATGGGCAGGGTTAACACCCACAAATGCAGATAGCCGACGACTTGCCAGAGCCGCATGGCGAACGTCAGGAGAAATCGAGTGACGTTTAGAGTTGCGGCCACGTTGTAGCGGAAGAACTCAGGATTGCCGAAGACGTACCCGGTGCGCGCGTAGTGATAGGCGTACCAGAGAGCGAGCGGTAAGGCTGGGAAAAACAGTGAGGCGATGTGCTGTATTGAGCTGGGGTTCGGCGCAGTGTCACTGTCGCTGCGATGCAACCACAGATTGCGCAGCGAACTCTTGCGCACAACGAGGCCGAGGATTTCCCATCCAGCAAGCGCAAGCGGAGCGAGAATCGCGGTCTCCTTAGCCAGGGCCGCGAGCGCAAACCACAGCACCATCGCAACGGCGTCACCTTCGATGTACGCCGAAAGAGCCCAGAAGGTAAGCCCTGCGGCAGCCAGGTCAACCTGCGCCAGAGAGCTTTGCGCGAAGAACACGGGATACAGCGCCGTGCACAGCGTCGAGGCGATCGCTACTTTTGCGTTGGCCACGCGCTCCGCCAGCCGAAAGACTCCCAGAAGCGAAAACGCGGCCAGAAGCAGCATGGCTGTTCTCGTCACCAGTGGAGCGTAGCCCACCACTTTCCACCAAAGGGCGAGCCAAGCCATCACCAGCGGCGGATGCGCGTTCGAGACTGTGGAATGAGGAATCAGGCTTCCCGTAAGCAGAAGATCGCGCGCGGCCGGAACGTAATAGCCGGCTTCATCCCAGAAGTAAGGCAACTGCAAGAGAGGCGCGTGCAGCAGGAAAATAACTACAAAGACGACCGCGAACACCAGGGCCGGATGAGTGCCTGACCGTCGCACGCCCCTCAGTGCACCGGCCCCGTCGGAGTCAGGCGCGGGTCCAGCTTGATTTCGCCGAAAGCGCTTTCATAACCGGAGACGTTCTGCTGCAGAAGTCCAAGCAGCGCCTTGGCCTGTTGCGGGCTCAGGTAGATGCCCTGAAAGTTGCGAATCTCGACCTGGGCTTCAGTCTGCTGTTGCAGGGTTCCGAACACCATGAAGAAGTCCCAGACGTTTACTCGCATCTGCACGCTGTTGGCATAGGTCTCGCGGTAGTCGGGAGCATTCGTCAGCTTGACGTTGGGTTGCGCAGGAAGACTCATAGGTAAAGAAGTGTAATGACTTTTGGGGTGGGAAGGGAAGCACGCCATCGGAAATTCTCTGTCGCGCGCCGAAAACCGCACGGCAAAGGCGTTCGCAGGACGAGAGACCGACAAAAAATGTCATTCAGCTTACGGCTTTCTGGCTAAATCCTCTCGCAAGCCGTGCCCCAAAAGGTCATGGCCATTGGCTACTTTGCTGATACCAAAGGGGTTGTAGGATGTCATTACAGGTGCTGTCTGGTGTTCAAAGTGCGAGACTGAAAGCGGTTGCGAAATTGATTTTTTGCGAGTAACCCCTATGACCCATAAGCCTGAAGACGGGGCCATTGAAGAAATCATTCTCCCCGAGAATCTGCTTCCCCTGGGATCTGTCCTGGGCGAAGGCGTGACGCCGCTGGATGTCAGCATGACGCTAGCGAAAGTGTTCAATGTCCAGTACGCAGAAGTCGCGCTGCTGCGGCTGGAAGGCGGCCTGCTCAAGTTCATTTTCCCCGAGCACCTGCGGACCACCGGAGCGATTCCGATTTCCAGCAAGGCCGTGGCTGCCCACACCGCTTTGAGCAAGAAGGCCGAGATCTTCAACAATTTTGCCCGGGTAAAACATGCCAGCATTTTCGAAACGATCAAGCCGGTTGGCGATGAAGCCGAGGTTCCGGCGCCGCCCGCGCCCATCCAGAAGCTGATGTCGGTGCCGATTCTGGATCAGCATGCGACCGTGCTGGGCGTCATTCAGATCTCCCGCAAAGGGACAGACCCGCGCTTCACCCAGGACTTCAGCCGCGAAGACCTGCACGATCTGGAAATCGCAGCCGGAGTGCTGGCTGGTTCTCCGGTGATGTTGGAGAACTGAAAAAGATCTGCATCAATTCAGGTGGCCGCCGGCCTTGATTGGCCGGTGGCCATTCGCATTTTCAGATGTCATTTCGACGCTCGGCCTCACTCCTTAAGCCCAGTCACCTTACCTCGCAACACCGTGATAGACGCTTTCGGCAGAGTGAAGGTTGTTTGCGGGGTCGCCTCTACTGTAGTTGCGACCGGCGGATGATCCGGACCCGCGTGGCTGTTGGGCCCGTCGTTAATCCAGACATACTGCTCGCTCCCGAAAGTCACGAACGTGACTGGCCCGGAAAACGACACACTCTGCTTACTCTTCGCATCCTCAAATTGCACACGCACGGTGTGCGGGCTGATCTCGTCCCGGTTGACCAGCATCAGCGACCAATTTCCGTCGGGACGATGCACGGCATACGACGTAACCAGCACATTGCCTTCAGCATCTTTAACATCGGTCGAAGAAGGGAACATGTGATGAACGCCCGAGCGGTGCTGCACCCACTCCAGGTTAATCATGTGAGCGGCGAAGTAAGGCGATGTATATCCCTTGATGTCATAGCCTTCATTATCGCCTTCATCAGAAACGCCTTCGTCAGCCACAAAATTCGACCATGACGCCCAGCCCAGGCAACTGTGCTGAATGCCCTGGGGCTGAATCGGCGAATGATAGAAAGCTGCGCCTCCACCTTCGAAGAAGGAGCCCACATTGTCGGCCAGCCAGAGCGCTGCAAAGATCGTGGTCATGGGTCCGGTGAGCTGGGCGGCGAGGTGGTTCTCGGTGACCATCAGCGGCACGTCTTTGGGAACGCCGTCGTCTCTCCACACCTGCAGGATGTGCTTCATCAACTGTGGTTCGGTGTACAGAGTTTTCCACGTGATCGTGCACGGCTCGAAGGGATAGTGCTCGAACGAAACGAAAGCCAGGTCTGAAATTCGGCCGCGCGTCTTCAGATAATCGACGAAGCGGCCCATCCACGAGGTCCGTCCCTGCGCATCGGCCCAGACTCGGATGTCCTCATTCACTCCCTCGAAGACGGGGCCGCCCAGCTTGAGTTTGGGGTCGACTTTGTGGATGGCCGCGGCCCATTGAATGTACAACGCGCCGTAGTCTTCCGGCATGGCGTGCTTGCCATCGGGCTCCTCGCCCATTTCAACGTATCCGATGCGGTAGCCGCGCTTCTCAATGTAGGCAATTTGCGCCGCTGCGTCGCCCGGCGTGCCGTAAAGCAGGGTGACCGGAATCATCGCGGGAAGATTGTTGGTGAGCCCGCTGGTGAAGAAAAGGTCGAAGCCACTGTGCTGGTAGCCGCCGGTGGCGTTTACGTCTGCGGCGGAATGCCATGGGTCAATCGAAGAGGAGGTATAGGTGGTAGGGTTATCGCCGAGATTCTTCTGAACTTCGGCAAACGCTCCGCTGGAATCGACACTGCCCACGCGGATTTGCTGAATAGCATAGCCCACGCAATTACGAACGTCGTCGGATCCATGCAGATCGCAGGTGTTCGAGGATTCCGTCATCAAGATACGAACATACTGAGCGACGACGGGCTCGTCGGCGAGCTTCAAGTTGACAGTTCCACCTTGTGCGTTCTTTATCGCGCCCGAAGAGAAAGTCTTCCACTCGCCCACGGGGCCTTCATCGAAGTCGAGGGCGCGTTTTCCTGCCCAATACTCCACCTGGTAGGTTGTGGCATACGGGCTGGCCCAGGCGATGCGGATAGCATTCACGGGCTTTTCCGCTTGCAGATCCACGACCACCCATTGCGGATGCAGAGCATCGCTTTCCCCCGTGAACTTGCTCGTGAGATAGGGGTTGCTCTTCCAGTAGCTCAGATTCGGGTCCTGCAGCGGGCGGTCGCCGCTGGTCGAGAAACCGCGATGCGGCAACGCATAGGAAAGAATGTAGCGGATCGGTTCCTTGAGTTCAGTGCTTCCGGTGAAGTACCCGCTCTTGTGCGTTGCATCGCTCCAGGTTCCGTTCTCAGTCCAGTGCCAGGCTGCCATGCGCAACTCGGAATTGTTGCGATAAGTAATCGGTCCCCAGCCCGCCGAGAGAGACTCCTGGATGATATGGGGGGTATAGACCTTGTCGATTCCGTCATGAGATAAAACGTCAATGGAACTGCCAAGCGCGCTGTCGGGATCAAAGGAATTGATGGCATGACCCGGCGTTGCGTCGACGTGAACCGTCGCTGCTCGCTCTTCCGCTAGTCCCGTCGGCTGCCCAAACATGCTTGCAGCGCGGGTTTCGACCGGCACCGTCTGAGCGCTCGTCCGGCTCAGCATCGCAGCTAGCATCACCAGAAAGACAGCAGACTTTCTCATGGTCAACTCTTTCACGGAAACGATTTAATAGCGGTTTGAAGCAAGGGGGATGCTACGCCGTTTATCTTTTCAGTTCAAGAAGCTCTGATGCACCGAATCGGATGTTTCGGTACACTCGGTGAGTTCCAGGAGACACTGTCCACGTGAAGATCACTGACGCCAAGGTATTAGTTACCTGCCCCGGAAGAAACTTCGTTACGCTCAAGATTTCGACCGACGAAGGCATCTATGGACTCGGCGACGCCACATTAAACGGCCGGGAGCTCGCCGTCGCTTCTTACCTGAAAGACCACGTGATCCCGTGCATTCTGGGGCGCGATCCTTTTCAGACCGAGGACATGTGGCAGTACCTGTATCGTGGCGCCTACTGGCGCCGGGGCCCCGTGACCATGACGGCGATCGCCGCCATCGACACCGCGCTGTGGGACATCAAGGGAAAAGCCCTCAACACGCCTGTCTACAATCTGCTAGGGGGCAAGAGCAGGACCGGCGTGCTGGTCTACGGCCACGCCAACGGCGTCGATATTCCCGCAACCTGTGACGAAGTTGCGCGCTACATCGACATGGGATATCGCGCCATTCGGGCGCAAACCGGAATCCCCGGCCTGCCCTCGACCTACGGCGTCGCGCATGACAAGTTGTTCTACGAGCCGGCAGAAAAAGGTTTGCCGCCGGAGAATGTGTGGTCGACGGAGAAATATCTCCTCCACGTGCCGAAGTTGTTTGAGGCGCTGCGCACCAGGTTCGGGGACGATATCCACTTGCTCCACGACGTGCATCACCGGCTCACGCCGATCGAGGCAGCCCGCCTGGGCAAGAGCCTGGAACCGTATCATCTGTTCTGGCTCGAGGATGCCGTAGCCGCTGAACTGCAGGAAGGATTCCGCATAATCCGCCAGCACACAACTACTCCACTAGCCGTGGGTGAGGTCTTCAACATGGTCTGGGATGCGAACCTGCTCATCACCGAACAATTGATTGATTACATTCGCATGACGGTAGTTCATAGTGGAGGAATCACAGCTTTAAGAAAGATCGCGTCGCTGGCCGAGATCTACCACGTACTCACTGGCTGCCACGGCGCCACGGACTTGTCGCCGGTGGCGATGGCGGCCGCGCTCCACTTCGATATTTCGATCAACAATTTCGGGATTCAGGAATACATGCGGCACACCGACGACACCGACGCAGTTTTCCCTCACGGCTACTTCTATAAGGATGGATTCCTACATCCCGGCGATGGCTCAGGCCTCGGCGTGGACTACGACGAGAAGCTGGCGGAGAAATTTCCCTACGAACGCGCCTACCTGCCAGTAAACCGGAAGCTCGATGGAACCATGTTCAATTGGTAAATTGAACTCTAACGTGCCGGAGCGGTCTTCTCGAGCGCACCTTCGCGCGCCACTTTAACCGCCTGCACCAGCTCGCGGGCAGCGTCGGTGATCTTAGCCAGATTCCCGGCGCGCAAAGCAGCCGCATTGATCAGATCTCCGCCCACCCCCAGAGCAAATGCGCCAGCGGCAATGTAGTCCCCGGCGTTCGCCGCATTCACCCCTCCGGTCGGAATCAGCGTAGCGTTCGGGAACGGGCCTTTCAACGACTGCAAATACTTCGCACCACCCACGTTGCCGCAAGGAAAAATCTTGATCACCTTAGCGCCGTTCTCCTGTGCATGCATCAGTTCGGTAGGAGTGAGCGCTCCAGGGATTGCCAGTTTAGCGGAAGCCTGCGCCATCGAAAGCACCGCCGGCGATAGCCCCGGACTCACCAGAAATTCTGCTCCAGCGTCAAGGCACTTCTCGGCCTGCTCACCTGTCGTAACCGTGCCCGCGCCGATCAGCGCCGTGCTTCCATGCTCGCGCACCACGTGCCGAATCACCGATATCGCGTTGGGTACCGTCATGGTGATTTCGAGAATCGGAATCCCTCCAGCGCAGATAGCTTCCACGGCCCGGGTTGCATCCTCCACACTTGCGGCTCGAACCACAGGCACGATGCCAATCTCGCCGATCCTGCGAATCACTTCATCGATGGTCATAGGTTTGTCTGGTAGACCGTTCGTTCCGATTTTCTCCTCTCGACTGTGCTCACCGCGCAATCCGCGCGGTCTGCCCCTTCATGGCTTGCAGCACTTCTTCGAGCGTGGCCATGGTCGTATCTCCGGGCGTGGTCATAGCGAGAGCGCCATGGGCTGCGCCGCAGTCGACGGCCCACTGCGGCTCCTTGCCCGCTAGAAATCCATAAATCAATCCCGATGCAAAGGAGTCCCCTCCACCAACGCGGTCATAGATCTCCAGATTTTCGCGAACCCGAGCTTGGAAGAAGTCGCCATCGTAAAAGCAAATCGCTCCCCAGTCATTCACAGTCGCCGACTTGGCATGCCGGAGAGTCGTCGCGATGACAGCTAGATTGGGAAAATCCTGAACGACTCGCTGGATCATTTCCTTGAACTGTTTCGGATCGAGCTGCGAGTGCTGCTCGTCGAGACCTTTCACCTCGAAGCCGAGAGCGGCAGTGAAGTCTTCCTCATTCCCTAGCATGACGTCCACCATCGGCGCCAGACGCCGGTTCACTTCCTGAGCTTTCGATTTTCCTCCGATCGACTTCCATAGCGACGCGCGGTAATTCAGATCATAAGAAACAATCGTGCCCGCCCGCTTCGCCGCCTCCATGGCTTCCTGGGCCACGAGCGGCGCAATTTCCGAAAGTGCACAATAGATTCCGCCGGTGTGAAACCAGCGTGCGCCGTCCTTGTTGAAAATCTGCTCCCAATCGACTTCGCCGGGCTTCAATTGCGAGATAGCGGTATGCCCGCGATCCGAACAGCCCAGCGGAGCGCGCAGCCCGAAGCCTCTCTCAGTAAAGTTCAGCCCGTTGCGGACCGTCCGCCCCACCCCGTCAAACGGCACCCAGCGTACGTATTTTTGACTGACGCCGCCCTGCAGCATCAAGTCTTCGACAAGGCGTCCAACCGGATTATCCGCGAAAGCCGTGACGACCGCAGTATCCATCCCAAAGCAGCGCCGCAGGCCCCGGGCCACGTTGTATTCGCCTCCACCCTCCCACACGCGAAAATGCCGAGTTGTGGAGATGCGTTCGTCTCCCGGATCGAGCCGCAGCATGACCTCACCCAGGCTGACCAGATCCCACAGGCACCCGCTCTTCGATTTGATCTTCAGTTTCGCCATGATCTCAGGAATGCAAAACCTGGCACGACGTTCCGTAAGTGCGACCAGAATACATCGCTGCCGGCGAAGAGGATCGAAAATAATCTACTGCTTCTCGGCGCTTTTTTTCGGCACGTTGAAAGATCGCTCCACGGCGTCTTTCGGATCGCTTGAGAACTCGTGATCGCGCCAGAGCCAGCGCATCATCTCCGGCAAGATGACCCCGCCCATCTTCTGGCCGTGCTTGTTCATGCCCCAGGCGTAGTTCAGATCGTAACCTTTCGCAGTGAGCGCCTGCGCCATGCGTACGTTCTGATAGAACCAGTCGCGGGCTTCGTTGTAGGCGCCGCCAGGGACCTGGCCGCGGTTGTCGTTCCGGCCATCACAGAGAAAGATACGAATCGGCTTCTTGTCGTTCTTACCGATGATATCGGGGTAGGCATTGCCTCCGCGCAAGTCCACAAAACTGCCGACATTGCTCAGCACTTTGCGAAATTCGTTCGGACGCTGCCATGCGACGGTGAAAGCTGCGATGGCGCCCGAACTCGATCCGCCGATGCCGTGCCGTTCGGGGTCCCGGGAAATGTTGTATTCCTTGTAAAGTACCGGCAGGAGTTCGTCCCCGATTACGCGAGCGTACTTATCGTCGAGTGAATTGTATTCGGTGGGCCGGTTCGTGGTGTGGTCGCCCCACTCGCTGGCAGTGGGCTCGGGCTGATCGGGCCGGCGGCCGGGATTGATAAAGACGCCGATCATCACCGGCAGCTCGCGCCGGAAGATGAGATTATCCATCACGTTCTGCGCGCGTACATCGCCGTCAGCGTTCATGAAGGCCTGCCCATCGTTGTAGATCATCAGGCTGGCCGCAAAGGCTGGATCGTACTGCGCAGGAACGTAAACCCAATAAGTGTGCTGCGTGCCCGGATAGGCGTCGCTAGGCAGCGTGAACGGACCCCGGATCTCGCCCCTGGGGACGCCATTTTGTGGCAGCGAGTCGGGACCAAGCATGTAGAAGGCATCGGGGTCCGGAATCTGAGACGGGGCTACCTGAGCCCCAGGAGGCGCATTACTGGTGCCCGGCCCGGACTGGGCAATGATGGCCAGAGGAGCCGCCAGTGCGGCGGAAAGAACTATCATGAGCAGCGATTTCATCGAGGCGCACAAGATACCACATTGACCAGGTACAAAGGATTGAGTTTCACCGGGGTACCGAAATGTGACACTATGAGGTTTCACATGGATGCGAAACCGGCAACAACCCGCATAACATGGGCATCCGGAATCGCTTCTGTCGTTGGCCCCGCTTGCGCTGTCCTTCCTTACACGGACTATCTTCTGAGCACGGGTCTCGCGGTCGTGTGGCTGTTAGCCACCATCGAGGCCGTCGGCATTGGCATCGGCGTTTTTGCGTTCAGCAAGGGCAGCAGGGTCGCAGGTACAATTTGCGTCCTGACCAATTTCCCCGTCCTTGCTTACTGGGGATTCGTAGGCGTCTTTGCCTCTACGGGTGCATGGAGGTGAGCCATGCTGCCGCAGAACAGTGATTGCGACGGTGGGGGACCTCAGCTCCGCTGGTGCGCCATCGACTATCGCAAAATCTTGCACAGTGCGGAAATCGCCGCGAAATAATTTGCTCCAGCCCATTGCAACTTGCCCACATCAATACTACGATGTCGTCCTCAGTTGAGGAGGCCAGTTGCCGCGCTGTTTCCGGGTTTCAAGGTGCACGGCAATCTTGGTTCGGCCGTTATTCGCGGTCGGTTGCGACACGGACACTCGTCCTTGCCGTTCAGGTTTTCCAAGAATTCTTCCAACAGGAAAAGATGAACCAGAAGAAAGTGGCATTTTGAAGGGGGATTAACATGAATCAGAAGAAAGCAACATTTTGTTTGTATGTCGTTGTAGCGACCCTGGTCGCAGGCCTGGCGCTGCCAGCCATCGCTGCCGGAGGGGTCGTCGCGCACAACACACCCACCTATGTGGCTACGGCCAAGAACCTCGGGGCGGAAGATCCGTCAAAGACCATCGAGGTTAGTATCTGGCTCAACCCGCACAACCGCAGTGAGATGGATGCGCTGGCACGGCAACTGTATGACCGCACATCCCCCAACTATCGCCACTTCCTGAACCGGGCGCAAATAGCAGCGCAGTTCGCACCGACGGCGGACGAAGCGAAGACTGTGCAGGAGTTTTTTGAATCGCACAACCTGAAGGTCGTGAATGTTGGGCCGAATAATTTTTATGTCAGAGCACGGGGCACAGTGGGCGATGTAGAGTCCGCGTTCCACGTGCAGCTCAACAACTACCAGGTGCGGGACAAGGTCATCCGGGCCAACGACCGCAATCCGTCCGTGGACGGAGCCGCAGCTCCGCTGGTGAGGGCGGTTGCTGGACTAGACACAGGAGCGTATGAGCATCCGGCGATTGCCCGGACGGCGAATCTTCAGCAAGGCAAATCGGCTGCGGCGAGCCCGGCAGCGGCCACGTCGTCGAATATCTTTTCTTCGGACTGCTTCCCCGGGCCAGTCAAGCAAACCTTTACTACTGGCAATGACGGTGAGCTTCCTATCGGAACATACAAAGGAAATTACTTAAACCTTTTCACCACAACGAGCCCTGGTTGCGCCTACACGCCGGGCCCGGTCCAGACTGCATACAACCTGACGGGACTCTACGGTGAGGGATTCTCAGGACAGGGACAGACCATCGTGATCCTTGACTGGTGCGGTTCCCCGACCATTCAGAGCGACGCGAATGCGTTTTCGGCGCAGTTTGGATTGCCCCCAGTGAATCTCAGCATCATCTACACACCAACGCCGAGTGCCTGCGAGGCTCCCGACGTGGAAATCAACATCGATGTGGAATGGTCGCATGCCATCGCGCCCCAGGCCAACATCGACCTGGTAGTCCCGCCCTCGGCGAACTTCGATGACGTAAACGACGCGGAGTTCTACGCGGTTAACTATGCGCTGGGCAACGTGATCTCGGGCAGCTATGCTTCGATCGAATCCTATACGTTAGCCTCGGAACTGGACACGGAAAACTTCATCTCCGAAATTGCCGCAATTTCAGGGATCTCCACTAACTTTTCTTCGGGGGACGACGGCGATTACTCGGTTTACGGAATTCCTGCCACAGTGAGCGCTCCGGCGGATTCGCCTTGGGCGACCGCAGTGGGAGGCGTGAGCCTGGCGCTGAATTCGGACGACTCGATCGCATGGCAGGCGGGCTGGGGAAATAACGAAGTTCTGCTGACCGAAGAGGGCGAAATCTTCGATCCGCCGATCCAGGACGGTTTCTATGCCGGATCGGGCGGTGGCCAGAGCAACTGCGCCATACAGGACGGGGTTGACGAGTACGGCGACCCCATTTGTGTGGCTGGCTTTGCCAAGCCTTCCTTCCAGAGCGGGGTACCGGGGAAATATCGGCAAGTTCCCGATATTTCGTGGATCGCAGACCCGTATACGGGAGTGGCGATTCTAATCAGCGAACCTGGCCAGTTTCCGGAACAGGTTTGGCTGGTGTACGGAGGCACGAGTGTGGCTTGCCCGATGTTCTCCGGACTGTGGGCGATCGCTAATCAAGAAGCGGGAGTGCCTCTAGGCCAGGCCGCACAGTACTTGTATTCATTGCCGGCGGGAGCGATCACCGATGTCATTCCGGTTGGCTCCACAACCAATGTCAGCGCCTCGATTCAGGAGACGACTGGAACCAACAATTACACCCCCAGCGAGGTATTGGGAGGAGCGACGCCCGCAAAGTTCGTCAGCGCGATCTGGGACTACGCCAGCTTAGAAGACACCACGCTGGTTGTCTCGTTCGGGACCGATTGCTCCACCTTGCCTAGCTATTACTATGACGGAACTTCATGCAACACTCCGGCTGCATTGCACACGAAAGTGGGCTGGGACAACGTGACCGGCCTGGGAACGCCGAACGGACAAGCGTTCGCGGACTCCTTCGCGCCTGATGCGGTAAAAAAGTAACACCCTGGCAGTGGCTCAAGCGCCTAACCTAGCCCCCGCACTCGAAAGAGAGCGGGGGCTTTTCCATGCGCGAGGGACGAAAAGGGCGCCGCTCGAGCGTGACTGCGGTCAGCCAATTCTCGGCCTTAAACTCCTGGTGCGAAAGGGGGGACTCGAACCCCCACGGTTTTACCCGCCAGATCCTAAGTCTGGTGCGTCTGCCAATTCCGCCACTTTCGCACGATCTCAATTATACAAAGGGGCAGGAACTTCGAAGAGCGGCGCGGAGTGTTTGAGATACCAGGATTCTTTCTGGCAGGAAGCAAGCAGAGACGGCAAAGCCCGGTGAGCTCTGGTCAACCCCCGGGCCGAGGACGCGGCCTCCGCGTAAGCCGCACGGCTACTGTACGGCGTTCAGGCCCTGATAAATGAACATGCCAGCGAGCACCAGCAAGAACACACCAAAGCCGGCGCCGAAAACCCAGACCGGCAACGTGAGCCGGTTGACTTTCACCAGCAGCTCTGTCTGTTCCTGTTGCATATGCTGGCTCGCGTCGTCGAGATACAACGACTCTTCCTCATGCATCGTGAGTGTGCTGCGGTAGATGAGGAGGATGATCAGCCCGACTGCGAAAAAACCACACGCAATCGCAATCCCGAGCGATAAAGGAGTCCACGTCCACGTCATAGGCCACCTCGACAGTTTGCAAGCTGTTGGCAACTCCCCCAAACATCCCAGGATGCAGGCCTCAGCCCACAATCCTCAACCTGGAGGAAGGGCCTAACGCAACCCATTATAGACCTGTTGGCAAGTCATCGCCGGAGGAAATCATTGCCAGGCAGGCAGCGTCTAACGGCGCGGAGTTCCGCTAGCCGGAGCATTACCCGGATTACCCTGCCACCGGTTTGGCACCTCTGGTATAATTTAGATACTTTAGTGCCTAGGAGATACGAATGGCTACGACCACCGTCCCAGAAGTGAAAACCAACGTCCCGGAAGTCAAGAAGACTCCGCCGGTTTCGCTTACCGCGGCCGCGGTTTCCAAGGTAAGAGAGATCATGGGACAGCAGAGTCCCGTGCCCGCCGGGCTGCGCATCGGCGTAGTCGGTGGCGGCTGCTCCGGTTTCTCGTATTCGATGCAGTTTGAAAATGCCGCCGGAATGATGGACAAGACCTTCGACATGGACGGACTGAAGGTGTTCGTCGATGCAACTTCGGTCATGTATCTAAACGGCTGCATTGTGGATTACGTTGAGACCCTGGAAGGCGCCGGCTTCAAGTTTGAGAACCCGAACGTGAAGAGCACCTGCGGGTGCGGATCTTCATTCAGCGTTTAAACCCTGAATTGCCCGCGAAAAATTTCGCGGAAGAAAAGCGGCCTCATCCCTTGACGAGGCCGCTTCTTTTTGCCCGATGAATATGGAACCGCATCTACTGCTGTTGTGGATTGGCGGGTGGCTGCGCCGGCACTGCGGCTCCAGGCGAATTCGCACCATTGCCGAAGCTTGACGACTGCCCGAACGCACTGCCGTTAGAATTGCCGAACGAACTGCCGTTAGAATTGCCAAACGAACTGCTGCCAGTGCTTCCTGCCGGCGCACCATTTTGCCCGGGCAGGGCTGCGAAGCTCTGCAGCGAGGGCTGATAGGGCGTCGTGATCAGGCCGCCACGGTCGGCCGTGGGGTCGTATATGAACTGCCACTCGTTGTACTTCTTCTTTTTATTGAATTCGCGAATCGTGGAGTTCTTGCTGATGCTGGCCACACCCACGATCGGCCCGCCAGCGATGACTTGTTGGCCGCTGGAACTTTCATCTTCCTGCCCGGTGCCCTTAGCATCCTGAGTCGGATCCGATCCGGAGGCCGCATTCGTTCCCTGTCCGGACGACTGCGCGAACACACCTTGAGGGTTAACTCCGGAACTGCTTGAACTTCCAAATCCTGAACCGCCCAGTGTTGACCCGCCAAGTGAAGAACCGCCAAGCGATGACCCGCCAAGTGATGAACTACTCGCTCCAAAGCCGTTTGCCCCAGTGAGAGAGCCAGCCGGGGTTGCGCCCGTGACGGCTCCTCCCCCCATTTGTCCGGTAAGGGATAGCCCCGGGTCGCCGAAGTGGAGCAGTTTGAAGTCCTTGTTCTTGTTGAGCGGATCCTTGTAATGCTTGCGCAGGTAGCGAAGATTATTGGTGTCGTCGAGATCTTCGAGCCGGGTGGGATAACGTCCGAATTTCTTGTAGTATCCGCGGATGGCTCGCGAGTATTGCACGCCGCGGTGGATCATTTCCTGCTCCTGATCCCGCTGCATGTCAAATTTAAAGGGCGTAATGACGGCGAGGGCGAATATGCTCATCAGGCTGACCACGAGCAGCAGCGTGAGCATGATGTACCCGCTCTCCCGGGGACGAGTGCGGACCGCCATTGGCCGACCCTCCCCTTCACGCGCTGGCGCTGCGAGTCTCATGTTGGGTTCCCTTGTGTCAGCGGTATGCTCTGCGGTGGACCACTGCCCACCACGTCCTGAATGTCCACCGAAACAGGAGAAATTCGCACGACCTTGTAGCGGCGATCAATAATCTCGCCTTCTTGGGCAATGAAAATATCCTCGCCCTTCGAGAGGAAAGCCTTCTTCGGCTCCCCCGGCTGGTTCGAGAAGCCAAAGAATTTCAGGGGAATGGGCGGAGACGGCGGTATGGGCGGTGGCCCTCCCCACGGTTTTTCGCCCGGGCCGGCGCCGCCAGCCTTGTCGGTATTTGCCCTGGCGACGACTGCCGGAATCACAACCTCTTCCGCCTGCGATACGAAAATGTTCCTGCCCGAACCTTCATACTTGATCTGTTCGGTCAAGGCGAGTTGCTGGAGGTGCAAGGTGGGGTCCAGACTCTGCGGAAGCCGTTCCTTGTTTCCGGACGAGGGGCCGTGATGGGCCGCTGGAATTTTCAAAGCCGGCGCTTCCAGGCTTGCCGGGTCCGCCATTGTTGTCGAAGCGTTGGTTGAGGAAGACGGGATGAACTCATAGGCGACGATCAGAAGCAACACGACTCCCAACACTGCCGCTACGATCATCTGCTTCCGGTTTTCGATTCCCAGTTTCACTAAGCGCCCGCCTTCAGATAGGTTCCAACTTTCATTTGCAGTTTTATCGGACCCTTCTGCTCGCTGCCCAAGGTGATGCTGCTGATGATGAAAAACATGTCATCGCGCTCCAGCGCGTTGATGAACGTGGCCAAAGACTTGTAATTGCCGGAAAGGCCCGCATCCATTTCGACCGGCTCCAGCAAGCCCATCTCTGCCTCGTCCACCTTGTACTTGACCTGCCCGATTGTCACCCCATTGGCGGCGGCCAGTTTGCCGAATTCCGCTGGGATCTCGGAGTCCTGGGCGGGGAAACGCCTCTGGTAGAAGTCCGAGATCTGCCGCTTCGCGATGTTCACCTTCTTATCCAGATTTCGCAGCGGCTCAACCTGGATCGTTTTGGCCTTCAGTTCGCCCGATAATTGGCGGATCTCCTGGTGCCGCGATTCCGTCGAGCCCACCAGCGGTGAAAACAGCACAGCAAGGGCGATAACATCCACACCCAGAAGGATCGCCAGGGTTGTCTTGATGTTTTTCCGGGTTTGCCTTAAGTCTGGCATCAGCGTGCGCTCCGTTGTGAAGTTTGCCGCGTCTGCGCGGCCGCTGCCGGCGTGGTCTGGGGAACGTAAACTGCGTCGATGTCGAACTCAACCGTATCTCCACTGCCCACCGGCGCAGAATTTTCCGTCTCGATTTCGGTCTGGGTGAAGCGTTTCGAGTCCTCCATGCGCCGCGCCAATTCGATGGCCCGATCGCGGGAGTCTCCCGCGACCACCATCTTCAGGCTGAGTTGGTTGTCCTCATCCAGAACTGGATGAATGGAAACCAGGTGCACCCGCGGCGGCATTACTTTTTCAAGATCCTCCAAAACACGCGTCCAGGAAAGCGACTTGCGCGCAATCAGTTGGTTGAAAAACTGGGATTGGTCCCGCGTGGCCCGATTCTCTGGCTGATTAAGAAATGCCTCTGCTTGCTGCCGGATCTGGTCGCGCTGCGCAATCTCGGTACGCAACTCGTTGATCTGAGCATGGTCGTGCCAGGCTGAGAACCAGCCCGTGATGGTGACCGTCACCAAGGCCAGGGTAAGGATCACCGCCGCCGCGAGGGCCGTCCCCCAACGCAGCCAGAACTCCCGCGCGTCTTCATAGGGCTGGCTGGCGAGATTGATGTTGAGACGCATATTTTAAATTCAGTGGCCAGTGGTCAGTAATCGGTGTCCAGTGATCTTTCTGATCACTGACCACTGACCACTGAACTTACGAAATCAAAGCTCCCACCACCCCTGCCATTCTCCAGCGCGGTATCGAGCTTCCGCTGCTTGCTCCCAACTGCGAAGGACTCACCAGTTCCTGTACCTCGGCTCCGGTTTGCGCGCGCAACGCGGGAGCGGCGCTGCCCGTGTCGGATAGTCCCGCGACAAATATTTTTTCAATATTCAGATGATACGTGTCCTGGAAGAACACCACCGAAGGGTAGACTTCCTCGGCCAACTGTTCTCCCGTAATCGTAACCCCGCGCGTATTTTCGAGGGTGCGGAACAGTTGAAGCTGCCCAGCATTGAGAATCGCGATGCTCGTGGTGCGGGCATCCACTTTCACAACCAGAGTAGGACGCTCGCCTTCGGCGGCGCCCAGCGCCGCCAGCATGGAAGGCAACACCACTCCCGGGCTGAATCCGGCGTCGCGAAAGGCCGCCTCGTAGTCTTCGACCACGCTGGCCAGCGCGACTGCGGCGACCACTCGAACGCCGTCATCCGATTTCTGCGCGTGATAGGAGACTCGAGCCTTATCGACATCAAAGGGCAAAGATTTCTTCAAACGAAACCGCACCACGCTGGCGGCTTCCTCGGAATCGGCCGGCAGAGTATCGAACTCCAATAGCACCACGCGCACGGCAGCGTCAGGCACCACGGCGATCACATCATGGGAGCGCCCGGCAACACTGCCCAGAGTCGCCTGCACAGCCGCTTTCACTGCGTCGCGCTGGCGCAGGTTGCCCTCGACCAAGTCCGGCACCACGCTGCCCGGCGCCAGTTCGCGGGCGGCACAGGCTTCCAGGCTGCGGCCATCTTCGGCCAGTCGCCCCACCAGCACCCGGTCGGCGGCAATCTCACACGCCAGCTTGGGTTTTGCCGCCTTGGAATTAGAGATCATCTGAGGAGTCAACTCTCTTCGATCAGTGGTTAGTGATCAGTGGTCAGTGGCCAGTAAATTCGGAACTGGCAGGCCGGACACTGATCTGGCCCCGCTTCTTCAATTCAAACGCCATACCGTGCGAAATGCAATAGCTGAAGGGGCACTTCAGACGCTGGCCAGTAGTCAGTACCCAGTGGTCAGTGGCCGGTAAATTCGGAACCAGCAAACTGGCCACTGATCACTGATTACTGATCACTGATTACTGACCACTTTCTTCTACCGCATGGCCTCAATGAAGGTGACCTTATTGATCTCTTTCAGCGTGGTCAGGCCGAGCCGGACCTTGTCCAGCGCCGACTCGCGCAGAAAACGCATTCCTTCCTCCCGCGCGGCACGGCGGATTTCCGACGTTGGTTTCCGGGCCAGAATCATTTCCCGGATGCGATCGCTCAAATCCAGCAACTCGTGAATCGCAGTTCGGCCGCGGAAGCCCGTGCCGGCGCACTCAATGCATCCCGGCCCTTCATACAACGCCACCTTTGACCATTGCGCCGGATCGAGTCCGCTGGCTTCCAGCACATCCGGCGGATAATTCACCTGCGTGCGGCAGGATTCGCAGATCAACCGCACCAGCCGCTGCGCCAGAATGCAGTTCAAGGCGGAAACAAAGTTATAAGGCTCGACCCCCATATTCAGGAAGCGGCCAATCACGTCGACCACGTTGTTGGCGTGCACCGTGGTAAAAACCAGGTGGCCGGTGAGAGCTGACTGAATGGCGATCTGCGCGGTTTCCTGGTCGCGAATTTCGCCAACCATGATTTTGTCCGGGTCGTGACGCAGAATCGAGCGCAGGCCGCGGGCAAAGGTCAGTCCCTTTTTCTCGTTGACCGGAATCTGGGTGATACCGCGCAGTTGGTACTCGACCGGGTCTTCAATGGTGATGATCTTGTCTTCGTCGGTCTTGATCTCGTTCACGGCGGCGTAGAGCGTAGTGGTTTTGCCGCTGCCCGTTGGTCCCGTCACCAGCACCATGCCGTAAGGTTCTTTGATGTAGCGGCGGAACTTCTTCAGGTCATCCTCATCAAACCCAACAACTTCCAAAGTCAGCGAGCGAAACTTCTCGCTCATCGATTCTTTGTCGAGCACGCGCAGCACGGCGTCTTCGCCGTGAATCGACGGCATGATGGAAACGCGGAAGTCGATGGCCCGCCCGTTGTACTTCACCCGGAAGCGGCCGTCCTGGGGAACGCGGCGCTCGGAGATATCCAGCTCGCTCATCACCTTGATACGCGAGATCACGGTCGAGTGGTGCTCTTTGCCGATGGGCGGCATGGCCTGGGTCAGCACGCCGTCAATGCGGAACTTGATGACCACGGAATCGTCCCGCGTCTCGATGTGAATGTCGGAAGCGCGTCGCTGGAGTGCGGTGAAGATCGTGGTATCGACCAGCCGGATGATCGGGCTGGTGTCGCCCGCCGCGGTTAGCTTGTCGATGGTCAGCGTTTCTTCGGCGCCCGTAGCCTCGTCTTCGCGGATGATCTGGAAGCCTTCGCTGGCTTCTTCCAGAACACGCTGCGACTGCTCGGTCTTCTTGAGAATGTCCGAGATCTGTTTCAGCGTAGCCACTTTGGTGACGATCCGCTTCTGCAGCAGCAAACTGATCTCGTCGATCATCATCAACTGGCTGGGATCGGCAATGGCGATGGCCAGCTTGCCGTCCGCTGTCTCTTCCAGCGGCACAAAGTTGTAGCGGAACATCAGTTCAGGCGAGAATTTCTTGAACAGTTCGTGGTGAAGCTGGAAGTCGGTGAGGTCGACAAACTCGCAGCGATAGCGCCGCGCCACGTCCTGAGCGCGTTCCAGGTCGGTAACGGGATTCCCCGTCGTCACCACCTGTCCGCCGTTCTCGCCGTTTACGAAAAGCGATTTCTTATCCGCTGTCGCCATTTCTCAAAAACCCCGCGTTCCGTCCCAAACTGTCATCCTGAGGCGACGGCTTTATCGTCGCCGAAGGATCTGAGCGAGCCGCGCCATGCGTCGCGTTCTTTGCGACGCAATACTCGCGCGTTTGGCTCGCTTCCTTACTAGTGAACCCCTAGAGTGAAGATCGGCAAATATAACGAAATCAACACCCCGCCCACAAAAACCGCCATAATGATCAGAATCAGCGGCTCAATCAGCGCCATGGCCGCGCCCAATGCCGTCTGCACATCTTCTTCATAGAACTCGGCAACGGAGTTCAGCATCGCCGGCAAAGCGCCCGTGGATTCACCCACTTCGAGCATTTCCACTGCCAGGTCGGGAAAGATATTCTGTTCCTCCAGACTGCTGGCCAGCCCCTGCCCTTCGCGAACTCTCACGCTCGCCCGCATGATGCCCTTCAGGATGCGGCGGCTGCTCATCGAACCGCCTGCGGTTTCCATCGAAGGCACCAGCGGCAATCCGCCCTGGAGCAGCGTCGCCAGCATCCGGGAAAAAGTTGCGACTTGATGCTTCAAGCGGATATCGCCCAGCAGCGGCAGGCTCAGAATCACGCGGTCAATCCGGTCAGCCCCGCGATCGGTCCTCCGCCACTGCCAGAACAGAAAGATTGCCAAGGCCAGCCCGATTGCGATAAACGGAAAGTATTTCTGCGCGTAAACACCTACCGACAGCATGAACAGGGTGATCGCCGGCAGCTTCGCGTCCAGGCTGTTGAACAGCTCGGCGAACTTCGGCACCACGTAGGTGAACAGGAACATCACCATGATCGTCACCACGGTCACGAGCAGCGTGGGGTAGATCAGTGACACGAACAACTTCTTGCGGAAGCTCATCGCCAGCCGTTGAAAGTTGATATAGCGGCTCAGCACCTCATCGATGTTTCCGCTCTTCTCCCCCGCCATCAGCGTGGTGGTATAGATCTTCGGCACCATGGCGTGCGTGGCAAAAGCAGCCGACAGCAGTTCACCACCCTTTACTCGCTCCCGCACGTTCTCCAGGATCTGCCGCAAATTGCTATCCCTTTGCCGCTTGATCAGCAGATCGAGCGAGTTCAGAATGGGCAGCCCGGCTTTGATCAAGGTCAGGAATTGCTGGTTAAACACCAGAAACGTGCCCTGCTTCAGCTTGCGCCCGCGGCGCAACGAAAAGCCAGTGGAGAGCACTCCTTGCGGTTTAACCCAGTGGACCAGGTAGCCCTGCGAGGCAAAGCGGTCGCGCACTTCCGCCACGGAGTAGCCTTGCTCCACCTGCTGGTGAGTGTGGCCACGTTCGTCCGCGAGTTTTACGACGAATTCCGCCATCTTCCAGTTCTTCTTTACTTCCTGATCTGCCCGCCGAGGACTCCCTCGGCTCAGTCTAGCATTCCCGCGTGTGGTCCTGAGCGCAGATCACAACAACTCCGCTCGTTTCCAGTATCGCAAGTAACCGGTGCCAATCTTGGATCGTTTCCGGAGGATATTCTCCCCCTTCGATCTAACTCCAGTCCAAAACTGTAAGTAATGCGACATCAATGTGATACAGCGGTTTGTTGCAGTCATAACCTCAATGTCCCAACTCGCCCTCCACTGTCTCCGTTCCGGGTGGTGGGTGGAACTGGAAGCTTCCCTCAGAGATTACCGCGTCCTCCTGTTGATCGCTGAAGCGGTATTCGGTCGCCGATCCATCCGCATCTTCAATCACAATCCGCACAATTCTGTGCTCAGGCGTCACCTCCAGCAGAATTTCACTGACGCGGTCGGCCAAGCCCTGAGGCACTCCCCGCAGCACAATATCCCCGGCAGCCAGCGGCGCAACATCTGGAGCGAACGACAACCCCTGTAACTCCCTTTCCAGCTTGCTCTTACCCAGCAAGAACGCAAGCGGAGAGCGAATGTCGTCGAGCTTTCGGGCGTCAGTCTTGCGCGCCTGCCGGTCGTCCGGGACGTAAAACCAAGCATCTTTCCCATCGCTGACAAACAGCTTCTCCCTGGGAGAACGGTACTCCCACCTCATCTTGCCAGGTTTTTTCGCCCCACCCTTCTCTAGCCAAAGCGTCCCCGATTCCGTGCGCTCCATCCCTGACCCTCGATAAATCTCGGTAAACTCCGTCTGCAAACTGCGCAGGTGGTTGTAATGCGCATCCACGGCAGCGGCGACGGGATGCACATCTCCAGCAACGGCCCCACCCGAGGCCGCCACAAGCAGCAAAAGCGCACTAGTGAACTTGACCATCACCACAATTCTACGCCCGGATTCCGCCCTTGTTCTACACAAGCCAATGTGTAATAATCTACACATGGCCACCAATCTCGCCCTGGATGACAGTTTGATCGAGGAAGCTCGCCGCGTCGGCGGTCACAAAACCAAGAAAGAAGCGGTCACCGCGGCCCTCGCCGAATACGTAAAACGCCGCAAGCAGCTTCGCATTCTGAAGGTGTTCGGCTCAATCGATTTCGTTCCCGGCTACGACTACAAAGCCGAGCGCCGC